>JAEHJW020005093.1_pt1 | contig 211295 bp, 206 predicted proteins | sample 9271431 | NCBI WGS metagenome assembly JAEHJW02
AGTACTGCCTCAGCTGCAGTGGCTCTAGTGATTTCATTAGCCAATCCAGATGCAGTGGCATTACCGCTAGCCGTAATAGCTGCTTCAGCAGACTTAGCCCTGGTGATTTCGGCGTTGAGGTTTGTGGTAAGCACTGCCTCGGCTGCTTCGGCTCTGGTCACCTCAGTACTAAGGTTTGTAGTGAGCGTGGCTTCAGCCCCAGTGGCCCTAGTGATCTCATTAGCCAGATTGGTGGCCGTAGTGTTGCCAGAGGCTGTGATGGCCGCCTCAGCATTAGTGGCTCTAGTGACTTCAGCAGCCAGGTTAGTGGTCAGAGTGCCTTCAGCAGACTTAGCCCTGGTGATCTCATTAGCCAAATTGGTAGCCGTAGTATTGCCAGAGGCTGTAATTGCAGCCTCAGCTGCCTCAGCTCTGGTGATTTCAGCATTGAGATTTGTGGTGAGCAGTGCCTCAGCAGCTTCAGCTCTAGCGATCTCGTTGTTGATGGCCGTAGTATTTCCAGATGCCGTAGCGGCAATGGATGCTTCAGCTGCTGTGGCTCGCGTTACCTCGGCATTGATTGCCGTGGTGTTAGCGCTTACATTGGTGGTGAGAACACTCTCTGCTGCCTTTGCTCTAGTTACCTCAGCATTGATCGCAGTGGTGTTTCCAGATGCCGTAGCAGCAATAGATGCTTCAGCAGTAGTGGCCCTGGTAATTTCTGAAGCTAGACCAGATGCAGTAGCGTTTCCGCTAGCAGTAATAGCTGCTTCAGCTGCAGTAGCCCTGGTAACTTCATTATTAAGGCTAGTAGTGATGCTAGCCTCAGCTGTAGTAGCCCTGGTGATTTCAGCAGCCAGATTGTTATTTGTCGTAGACAAACCATTCTGAAGACTGGTTATGTTGGTGACATCTGTAGTCTGCTGTGTCTGTATTGCATTAACCTGCGTTTGCAGATTATTGATGGCTGTGGATGTCACGCCATTCAGACTCGTTTGCAGTGCAGTGATGTTAGTTACGTCAGTAGCCTGTTGTGCCTGAATAGCGGCTATAGTGACATTGATGGCTGATTCTGCTGCTGTGGCCCTACTGATTTCAGCAGCCAGACCAGATGCAGTAGCGTTTCCGCTAGCCGTAATAGCTGCTTCAGCTGCAGTAGCCCTGGTGATTTCGGCGTTGAGGTTTGTGGTAAGCACTGCCTCGGCTGCTTCGGCTCTAGTGATTTCAGTAGAAATAGCACTAGTATTTGCTGCCTCAGCTGTTTTAGCCCTAGTGACTTCAGCATTTATGTCTGAAAGCAATGTGGCTTCAGCACTTTCAGCTCTGGTAGTTTCTACAGCTATGGCTGCATTTCTAGCAGCAGCCTCATTTGCTATAGCTACCAAAACTGCATCTTGAGATGGAGCGCGACCTGTCACACCCGCAGTCAGTGAATTGTCAATATCCAGATTGGATAAGCCAATTGCCCAATCTGCGATAACTTGACCAGGATTGTCGATAATGGCGCGTATTGTCTCATTTATAGACAAATCAGTGCCGCCAATCGTACCAGCTTTAGATATCGTCCAAATATCTCCTTTAACCACGGCTCCAGACGCTCCAGAACCACCTGAGGCAGGAAATACGCCAGTGGATGCATCGTAGGTACCACGATCATTCCAAAGTCCCACTACGACGCTATCTGCGTATGCTTTAGCTTGAGACAACACTGAAGCTTCAGCTGTTTCAGCCCTGGTGATTTCCGCAGAAAGATTAGTCGTCAAGACTCCTTCTGCTGCGGTAGCTCTAGCAATTTCTGCATTGAGGTTTGTGGTAAGCGTTCCCTCAGCTGTGGTAGCCCGAGTGATTTCAGCAGCCAGACCAGATGCAGTCGCATTACCTGAGGCCGTGATAGCTGCCTCAGCAGCAGTAGCACGCAAGGTCTCGTTAGATATAGCTGTAGCATTGGTATTGACACTGGACGTCAATGTAGCTTCTGCAGCGGTGGCCCTAGTGATTTCATTAGCCAGTCCAGACGCAGTGGTGCTTAGATTTGTAGTCAGTGTAGCTTCTGCTGCCTCAGCTCTTGTTGTCTCAGCAGCTATTGCTGTAGCATTATTGCTAACATTCGTAGTCAATGTGCCTTCAGCAGCCTTAGCCCTGGTAATCTCATTGGAGAGATTGGTAGCTATGGTTCCCTCAGCTCCAGTGGCTCTGGCAATCTCTGCATTCAGGTTGTTAGTGATAGTGAGCTCTGCTGCCTCAGCTCTTGCTATCTCATTGGTCAAACCACTGGCTGTGGTTGTACCGCTGGCTATAATAGCTGCCTCAGCAGCCTCAGCTCTAGCAATTTCAGCATTGAGATTTGTTGTCAATACACCTTCTGCTCCAGTAGCCCTGGTGACTTCAGCAGCAAGGTTATTGGTAGTTGTGGTGAGGTTGGTAGTGAGTGTGGCCTCAGCCCCAGTAGCCCTAGTTACCTCAGCAGCCAGGTTAGTGGTCAGAGTGCCTTCTGCTGCCTGAGCTCTACTGGTTTCAATCGCGAGATTGTTTGCAATAGTGGCTTCTGCTGCTTCGGCTCTGGTGATTTCACTAGCCAAACCACTGGCAGTAGCATTCTCACTAGCCGTGAGCGTTGCTTCTGCAGCTTTGGCCCTGGTAACTTCAGCAGCCAGGTTAGTGGTCAGCACTGATTCAGCACCAGTGGCTCTAGTTACTTCAGCGCTGAGATTCGCAGTAAGCGTATTCTCGGCTGCAGTGGCCCTAGATACTTCATTTGTTATTGCAGTTGTATTTGAGGCTACATTGGCAGAGATTGCCGCCTCTGCACCTTGGGCACGAGTGATCTCGGCATTGAGGTTTGTAGTCAAAGTAAATTCTGCACCTTGAGCACGAGTGATCTCATTTGCCAGATTGGTAGCTATAGTTCCTTCAGCTCCAGTGGCTCTGGCAATCTCTGCATTCAGGTTGTTGGTGATTGTGAGCTCTGCTGCCTCAGCCCTGGAGATTTCAGCAGTTAGTCCACTAGCAGTATTGGTGAGCGAAGTTTGTATTCCGCTGATAGTCGTGTTGATTGCACTCTCAGCAGCCTCAGCTCTGGTGGTTTCTACAGCTATTGCTGCATCCCTAGCTGTGGCCTCAGCAGCAATAGCTTTGAGAACTGCATCCTCAGATGGAGCTCTGCTGATAACTCCAGCAGTCAGTGAGTTATCGATATTAACATTGGCCAGACCGATAGCCCAGTTAGCATTCACTTGTCCAGGAGCGTCGACCAAAGCACGGAGTGTTTCAGATTGGCTGACAACAATAGTGTTGATTGTACCACCTACGGATACAGTCCAGATGTTTCCCTTCATGACTGCTCCATTGGTGCCAGAGCCGCCTGATGCCGGATATGTGCCAGACGATGCGTCGTATGAGCCTCTATCATTCCAGAGTGTGGTAACAAGGCTATTGGAATATGCCTCAGCCTGACTCAGAATGCTTGCTTCGGCATTCTGTGCTCTGGTGATTTCGTTAGCCAAGCCGCTAGCTATCGTATTAACGTTGGCAGTGATTGTAGACTCTGCTCCAGTGGCCCTGGTAACTTCAGCAGCCAGATTGGTGGTCAGTATTGACTCAGCGTTCTGCGCTCTGCTTACTTCAGCAGTGATGGCGTTGGCGTTGGCTGCTACGTTTGTTGTGAGTGTAGCTTCGGCAGCCTCAGCTCTAGTTGTTTCAGCCGTTATAGCTGTAGCATTTGTATTTTCTGCAGCCTTAGCCCTGGTAGTTTCATTTGCAATGGCTGTAGCATTGCTTGTCACATTCAGGGTCAGAGTAGATTCTGCTGCTTCAGCTCTGGTGATCTCTGCTGACAGATTGGCACTTATTGTGGCTTCTGCTCCTTCAGCCCTAACTGTTTCTGCATTGATTGCGGTAGCATTGGCAGAAACATTCGAGGTCAAAGTAGCTTCTGCAGCTTTTGCCCTGGTAGTCTCAGCAGAAATAGCTGTGGACAATCCAGACTCTGCTGCTTCAGCTCTGGCAGTTTCAGTCGTAAGTGCATTTGAGAGACTACTCAGGTTGTTGGTCAGCGTCAACTCAGCACCCTCAGCTCTGGCTACCTCAGCAGTCAGATTGGTGGTATTGGTGTTGATGTTGGTCTGTAGGGTAGATTCAGCAGCCTTAGCCCTAGTGATCTCGTTGTTCAGGGCAGTCACTGTGCCATTGTAGCTGGTAGTCAGTGCAGTTAGGTTAGTGCTGATGGTGTTTTCAGCAGCTGTGGCCCTAGCTACCTCAGCAGCCAGATTGGTGGTATTGGTGTTGAGATTTGCTGTAAGTACTGCTTCAGCGCCCTCTGCCCTAGTGATCTCGTTGTTCAGGGCAGTCACTGTGCCATTGTAGCTGGCAGTCAGAGTGGTTAGGTTACCACTGATGGTGTTTTCAGCAGCTTCAGCTCTAGCGACTTCTGCAGCCAGATTAGCAGTCAGTGTAGTTACCCCACTGGCTGCAGCTGTTACGCTGGTTTGCAGTGAAGAAACCTCACCAGTCAAAGACTGAATGCTGGACACGTCTGCTGTTTGCTGTGCTTGGAGGCTAGCCAAAGCTCCAGAATCTGCTGTCAGTTGCGACTGAATGCTTGAGATGGTATTTTCTATGGATGTGATAGTTTGCTCATCTGCCATCTGTTTGGAAACCACACCGGTTACAGTTGTTTCCAAAGAAGAAATATTCGTAGTATTGGTGGCTACTTGACTGGACATACCACTCATACTCGTGTTCAGAGAACTGAGAGTAGCCTCATCTGCAGTCAGTCTGTTAGTGATATAAGTAACGCTGGTTTGCAGTGCACTGATTGAAGACTGATCAGCAAGTTGATTGGTACCCAATGCAGTAGCGATACTCTGCAAGGTAGCAATTGCTGTTTTGTCTGTGGTTTGCTGTGCCTGCAATGCAGCTATGTCTGCCAGAACTGTCGTCAGATCACTACCACCTGGTGTAACCAGCGTGCTAGTAGGCTTATTCAGAATAGTGCTGGTAAGATCACCCAGGCTAGTGATAAGTGTATCCAGCCCGTAAGTATTGTCTATTGCCAGCGTATGGTTGATCGGTGGGAATGTAGTCTGCACATTGGTCAGAACGTCCCAAAGAACCATCCTTGGGTTGTACATTTCCTGCTGAAGCATCGTCAGGACATAGTTGGCATTAGCCGCCCAGTCTCCACCCATAGTTTGGTATTGGAGCTGCACTGTGCCTGTAGCTGTGCTATCCAGCAACAAGATACCGCCATAGACTGGCGTACCGATAGAACGAGTAGCCGCCCAATAAGGCAGTATCAAAAGAAAGTCTACATTTTCAACCAGTATTTTCGGTTGAGTCATAGAAGCATCCTGGTACAAAAGCACCAGGTTGTTTCTGAAAAAAGGAGCAACTTCAGGAACGATAAGATAATAGTTCTGATAGTTAAATCCCTGCGCAGGATGCTGCTCGTTCGTAATGAGGTTAGAGGCAGCTGCGCCAGTTGGATCAAAAGGATATGATGCGGAGCTCATTATGGGTCCTTTGGTTGACATTCAAAGGATTGAGACAAAGATAGAGACAGACTACCGCATTACACGGTAGTCTGTCTCTATTAGCTTAAGCTATAAATGCTGCACCTTGATTAGCTTTTCCGTTGATAGTGGTACCATTGGCACCAACCACAAATATATCGGCACTTTGGCTCATGTTTACAGATGTGCCTAGGAATGAATTAGCAGGCAATGCACTGGAGACAAATGAGTTATGGTAACCCCATGCATTATTGGCATAGTTGTACGAATATGCCTTGCCTTGTTTATTTATTCCAGCTATGTTTTTATTAGGTGCGCCGATTAGCACTACATCAGCACCTAGGTCTATATCTACCGCAGACCCAAATTGGTCTCCGCCAGCTCCATCAGGGGCAACAAACTTAATTACCTGTGTCCAAGATGCAGTTATTCCAGTGAATAGATATGCAGCACCTTGGCCACCGGCTCCATTTACGTTAGCATTGGCTGCACCAACGACTACTGTATTGCCAATACCATTTATGGCTACGTCAGTACCGAACTGGTCATTGGCTAAACCACCAGTAGCTATTAGCTCAGTTAGCTGTGCCCATGTACCAGATGTGTTTTTAAACACGTATGCGGCACCCTGAGCATTATTGCCAGCAATGTTTTTATTAGATGCTCCCACGGCTAGCAGTGTGCCATCCGAATTGAGATCAACAGCTATCCCAAAATAGTCATTAGCAGCCCCATCAGAGGACAGTAGCTTATCTATCTGTGTCCAGACTCCACCGGACTGAGTAAAGATATAGACGGCACCTTGTCCATTATTACCGCCTACGGCTTTGTTGAAGGCACCTATGGCTAGAACCGTACCATTTTGACTCAATGATACTGAAGCACCAAAGAAGTCATTAGCAGCAAAATCACTAGCATAGACGACTGCTTGTTGTCCCCAGACACCATTGGTGTTAACGAACACATACGTCATACCGGCATTATTAAATCCGGTTATTGTGCTGTATGGAGCTCCAATAGCCACTATGGTCCCAGTAGAATCCATGGACACGCTGTATCCAAAGTTTCCAGGCGATGCCTCATTTGGATTAAATAGCTCTATTGATTGTACCCAGACACCATTGAGCTTATTAAAGATGTATACTGATCCTGAACCTGATCCTAGTCCGGTGGCCTCAAGTGGTGACGCTATAGCGGCTACATCACCAGCTGCATTGATAGCTACTGAGAATCCAAACTGATCTCCAGACGCGCCATCTATAGAAATCAACTCGTAGAGAAGATTGGCTGGTATGAATGTAGTGGCTGTAGTAAACTGACTAGCCCCTGACCAGGCACTGGTATTTCCATTCTGGTCAATGTATTGTACTCTGACATAGTAGACAGTATTTATAGTTAATTGCTGTACAGTCCATGTAGTGAGGTTTACAGTGTCGTTCATGCTACTTTGTGTCACTGTAGCAAATGTAGGATCTGTAGACAACTGCCAGTTAGCAGCTTTCTGTGTAGCCGCAGGATCACTGCTTGTGAAAGTACTTCCAGAAATGACTGGAGTAGCTCCTATTCCAATTGCATTGTTGATTGGAGCAGCGATAGTAGGCGTAGATATAAATGTATCGACGATCTTTATATCTGGAGTATACCCGTTTATTGTAAAGCCACCTTGACCCACTGTTCCAGGAGCAGTGTATGTGACAGTTTTGCCAGACATAGACACTGTCCCAGATGTAGCACTAACGCTATAGGTTAGTCCAGGAATGTAGTTTCTGATGGTATAATTAGTCGTCTCATAGACGCTAATAGCCAGAGGACCATCCAATTGAGGAACAGGCGCCTGAAGCACCGTAATTGGAATAGCCGTACCGTTGACAGTGATCGTGTCTGTGCTAGGTACGTCTGATGACAATATAGGTGCTCTATACGTGATGTATCCGTTATTCAATACCACTGTACCGTACATTGCGCCAACGGTATATGTAGTACCTGAAGAATAGCCAGCAATTTGTAGACTGCACGATGTGCTTTCCACTACGCTAGTGCTTCCTGACAAAACTGCAGCTCCCGTGCCAGATACCACTAGCAGTTTTATGGAATAGCTGTTTATGTTAATAGTGACGGTGCCGGTAGCAACAGGAGCAGTAAATGAAACTATGTTCCCATTCTGCGAGATTACTCCTGAAGATGCACTCAAGCTGTAAATACAACCGTCAGTATAGTTAGAGATTACAAAATTGTTTTGAGAAGAGGCTTGTACGACTAGATCTCCAGTAAGGACTGGAATAGGTACATAACGGTCGTACAGCTGCATTCCTACACTAGTTCTGCCTGCAGATGCTTGCAGTGCGGCTATGTTTGCTTGGTCGGTAGCTTGATTAGACTGAACTACAGTCATGGCTGATTGAAGATTGGATATTTGCTGTTCATCTCCAGTGGCTCTAGTCTGAAGAGCAGCTATAGCTGCTTGATCAGCTGTCTGTCCAGAGGCTAATGCAGCTACTGATGACTGAAGGCTAGATATGGCTGCACTGTTGTTAGCTTGTCCAGTTTGTAATGTAGATATATTACCCATGTCCACAGACTGCTGCGTCTGCAATGCCGCTATTCCGCTGGCTGCAGCCTGAGCTGAGCTAGTCAAGCTAGCTACTTCAGTCTGTAACGTAGAAATATTGGACTCGTCAGTTGCCTGCTTATTGGTAACCGTAGTCAGATTAGTAGTCAACGCAGCTATGTTTGATTCATCTGTAGCTTGCTTTGTTTCTATCGTGGTAACTGCACTTGACACTGAAGCTAAGCTGGATTGCAGATTAGCTATGTTAGTTTGATCAGCGGCTTGATTAGTCTGTAAGGTAGCTACATCACCCTGTATAGTCGTAATAGCAGCTGCATCAATAGTGTTGACTGTGTTTTGCAATGTAGCTATAGCCGCAGAGTTACGTGACGCTGTGGCCTGTAGGCTACTGATAGCTGCAGCATTGGCAGCTATATTTATTTCATCAGCAGTTTGTTTTGTGCTAATAGTGCTGACAGTAGACTGCACATTGGTCAACGTTGTATTGGTAGTAGCTAGATCAGTTTGCAGATTGGTAATGGCAGCTGCATCAGCTGCTTCTTTGTTTTGCAAGATACCTATGTTGGATTGGTCAGTCGCTTGATTGGTCTGCAAGGTAGTTATAGCTGCCTGCATATTGGCTATAGCTGTAGCATCCGTGTTGTTAACTGTATTTTGCAGAGCTGCAATTGCTGCTTTGTCGGCGGCTTGGCCTGAAGCAAGATTTGCAATATCTGCTGTATTGGTAGCCACCTCAGTTTGCAAGGCAGCTATGTTTGTTTCATCAGTGGCTTGTTTCGACTCTACTGTAGTTATTGTATTATTGATATTAGCTACAGTGGTTTGCAAAGAAGCTATGTTTGTTGAATTGCCAGCAGTAGTAGCCTGAAGAGCAGTGATGTTCTTTTCATCATTAGTTTGATTGGCTGTTAAAGCAGCTACTTCAGTTTGCAATGTGCTTATGTTAGTTTGGTCAGCAGCTTGGTTGGTCTGCAATGTAGAGATGTTGGCCATGTCTTTGGATTGCTGGGTAAGCAATCCAGAAATTGCAGTAGAGTCTGCAGTCTGCTGTGTTTGCAGATTGGATATGTTTGCAGCTAAGCCAGCTATCGTGACTGTATTCAGGCTATTCAGGCTGGTTTGCAGTGACGATATAGCTGCACCTTGATTTATTGTAGTCTGTTGCAACGAGGCAATTGCAGCTACGTTAGTTTGTTGCGTACCCTGTATAGTGATCAGCTGGTTCTGAATAGCAGTTATCTCTTGCGTAGAGAGAGACTGAAACGACTGGAGACCAGCTATGGCTGATTGGTCAGCTTTTTGATTGGTTTGCAAGGTGGATACATCGGTCAATATGCCATCCTGCACGGATTTTAAATTCAATACATTGCCTTGCAGAGAAACAATGTTCGAAATGTCTCCTGCCTGCTGATTAAGGATTTCGTTGAATGTATTGAATACTACCAGAGGTAGACATTCCAGCAGTACGCGTCCTTGACTGTCAAGTATTTCTTCGACGCGGACAATAGTTGACTTTCCCATATAGTCACCTCAGATTAAATTGTGGAGTACCAGATCATCTGATTTGCTACACAGAGACTCCAGGCCGTAATTGGCCTGGAGTCTCTGTGATTTTAGAACTTAAATACGTCATCTGTACCTGCGGGTGCTGATACTGGCATTTTGCTGTATGATTGGTCTTGCTCAGGAAAGTCATCAGGTATTGGCAAACCCTCAGGAAACTTGAGCAAGAAGTACTTATCCTCATCAGGAATGATAGTAGGCAGTCTATGCTTACCACGCTGCACTGTCAGATATGATGTTCTGTTAGACCTAGCGATATGGATATAGATCTCCAGATCTACTTCTTGGTCAAGCTGACGGCAATCTGCGAAGTATCCTTTCTCAGCTACTTCCTTAACTAGATTGGCATCAGACATGCCTGTTCTGGTCAGAGCCTTAGCTTCAGTTGAAAGTTGATGCGGCGTTATAACGCCGATGTTCTTAGCTGAGCAGAAGTTACGAATTCTTCTGTAAAGATCTCGTATTGGTGTGCCTACAGGACCATCAGTCCTACAACCAGTAGTAGGTACCATTGCCAGATAGTCTAACTCCAGCATTTCTATTTCGAAGCCTTGTGCCTCAAGCTCGATGATCTCATTGCAGATGGATCTGTACGTCCATTGAGTAGGATCCACACGCATCATCTTAATGTGCCAACCATTGGCCATCAATTTAGTGTAGACAAATTCCTGGACTCTTTCCTCTGCTTTAAAACGAGTCTCATCATCCATGTAGTCGTTTGGCAACTCATCGGTGATGGTTTTCAATACTTCTTTGTAATAGGCCTTTTCTTCAGCCACAGTTAGAAAGTCATTTCTCTTGAGCTCACATACTCTCAGATACTGGTAAAGAAACTGAATGTTTGGAGCAAGATCATCTTCAAAGGAGATACGAAGCAACATTGGCTTCTTATTGGGATCTCTGGTAGTTGGCTTGTTATACAGAGCCAGCTGAGCAAATAAAGATAGTGAAAAGCCTGTCTTGTACTTATGTTGAAGAGCGGGTACAATGACGCATTCTCCACGTCTAAAGCCGCCCTGTAGCATTCGGTTCACTGCTGTCCAGCCAGTCTTGAAGATATCCCTTTTCACATTCTTTTTGATCTCTCGATCGAATATGTTGGCCATAGCTCCATTATTGCCAAAGACAATCTCATCTATGACGGCAGGATCCTTACTGGATTGATTTACCTGCAATGGTTCCAGCTGATCAATCACGCTGGCTACGAATTGATTTACATCTTTGATCTTGTCACGGTTGTATCTGAACATACTGGCAGCTCTGTCCAATACGTCAGATATGCTTTGTTCTTTGAAATGGTTATTAATGGAACGCTTAATATTCGTTATATTTCTTTTAAGCTGGCTCTCTGACAGGTCATCCATCAAACCTTGTTCGATGGCCTCATAAAGCTTTGAATCATTCCCCAGTATGATTCTAAACCGCTGTAGTAGGTCTACATTAGAATATTCATGCGATACTGGGTTTCTACACATTTCCAGCACTAGCTCTTTTAAGCCACTCAGGGTTTCTCTCTCAATATTGAATCCCATGGCCACATCACTTAGTTTGATGTTTTCGATTACTGTGCGGACCAGCTCACTGCTATTGTCGCTTCTGTCTGGAAGCTGACTCTCCCTATATAGCAGCGTTGCTGATTTTACTAGCAATTGCTTGTTGTCCATTGTGAATATACCCAATTTTAGTTATCCTGGCAAAAGATATGTTTACAGATGGTTTTTTTAAACTAATTGTCAAATTGTCTCTAATATATGCCAAACAGCTAAAATATAACATTGTATGACAAACCACACTTCAACTGGATCAGCCACTATGCAGAATACCCAACCTTATGCAACAGCTGGAGTCAGACAGGATATGAACTTCATCGTAATGACGAAAGAGCATTACGACTACTTCATCAAATCCAAAAAGACTCTGGCTGATTTATCTGACTATAAGAAGGTCAGAGAAACATTCAGTCAGGCTGATCTGGCTTCAGTACTGGCGCATGGAACCGTCATATCGTGTTTCTTGGATCTTCTGTCTAAGAAGCTCCTTTCCGAAAAGATGTGCGTCAATCTCGGCCAAGTGACTTCCAGCTTGCCCAGTCTTTGGAAATTGTCTCCTGAAGAAAATCTGGAGCTGGAAAAAGCCGTCATGCCTTCAGCGCGTTCTATGGAAGTCATGATTGCTGATGAAGTCGATTCAATGCAGGTATCTGCATCTGACTTGAGTAACTACATGGCTGCCATCTCTGAAGCAGCACTGAACAAAAAGGAAGGAAAAGACACAGATACCGGAAAAGTCAAGCTCTTTACCAAGGGCTATTACGAAATCAATGATGATCAGAATGACCTCTTTAGGGTACTTCCTTTGGCAAATTCTGATTATTATCTGATTGTGCTCGACAAAGCACATTTGCACATGCTTAAGATTAGAGATGAGTTCAAGAGACTCCTCTCGGAATGTCTTAAGATTGTCAATACTGGCGGGACGTTGGAAAATAACTCAGGTTATGTCCTCTACGTTACCTATCTAGGTCTGCTCAAGTTAGAGCAGCGCGGTGTACCAACCCTGTAGCACTTTTTTTCAATCCGAACTAGAGGAAATCATGCCAATCCTGCAGAAAAAACTCGGCCAGAAGTCCGTAGGCACGTCCACGGTTGACAAGATGCTTGCCAGCGTCAACAGCCACGTCAATGTTTCGCAAATCTCGACCCAGTCCGTCGCACGCAGCGTCCTTTCCCTGGAAAGCATCGACGGCGACGCATCCACGCAACTCAATGCCGCTCACAACGATCTCCGCTGTGCGCTGGAAGCCATTTCGTCCGAACTCAATCTCAAGTCCGACCATGCGTTGCAGTCGCAGCTCGACGCTGCTGTCGCTGCTGGTCTGGTCGCTGGCGATCCCAGGGCGTTCCTGGCCCAGAACACCGTTCTGGCTGTCACGCCTGCTACGGAAAGCATGAGCGTCGTTACGAAGGATTTCGGCGGCGACTCCATGGAAGCCCGTGTGATCTCGGCAGAAGCCTACGATGACCGTGAAAACAGGAATGCTGCTGCGTTCTCGATCGTCTACAACATGCAGGCTTCGCGCCAGGACGAATTCGGCGAAACGTTCTTCCCGACCATCGTCGTTTCTCCTGACAACGTCGGCTTCGACGTGACGGCTCGCCTGATGAGCGTCTTCAATGATGCTACCCGCAACATCAGCGGTGCATTGACGGCTTTCAACAAGACGAACATCATCCGTGCAGTGGCGAATCCGTACATCATCCAGAACGAACTGACGAAGATCGTTCCGGTGTATCGTGCACAGAGCGCTGCCAATTTCGTTCCCGTCGCTACCATCGCCAACAGCAACGTCACCCTGGGCTCCGAATCCATCGTCACCAGCCCGCTGGCTGTCGGTGCGAAGTTCGACCTGCTGGCACTGAGCCAGACCGACACGCTGCTCGCTACTGGCGTGATGGATGCAACCGATGCAATCGATCCCGACATCACCCTGACCAATCTCTACATCGAGGTCTCGGGCACGGTCGGCGGCGTGGCCACCAACGACATCATCAAGCTGAGCGTCGAGAACCTGCCGCTTTCGAACTTCACCTACAGCACTCAGAACAACTACAGGGTGCAAACGCTGAACTTCGACAGTACCAGCGTGATCCTCAGTTCTGCTACCAAAAACGTGGATGGTTCCAACCTGGCTGTTCTGGCCGCTATCGGCACCAACAACTATCAGGTTCGCCTGGCCGTCACCGCCAATGGCTCCGTGAACATCGAACTCGGTGACACCGTCGTCTACGGCAGCAACGTTTCGATCTACAGCATTCATGACGCCAACGGCAATACGGTCGATCCGACTGTCGGCGCAGGCCTGGCTCTGGTGCAAGCATTCGCGACAGCCAAGATCATCGGCTACGATCTGCGTGCATACCGTACCAACATGAACCGTCGTCAACGCGGCCAGCTGGTGGACGTGACCTACTACACCCAGCGCTACAATGTGCCGCTGCGTTCGCCGATCACCGCCATCCGTCCCGTCAACAGCGTGGACCAGTCCGATGCTCCGTACGTTCAGACCCTGATCACGGCTACCCGCATCCGTCTGTCCAACCAGGCTGTGACGCAGCTGATCTCGACGTCGCAATTCCTGTCCAACTACCTGGATACCAGGCTGAACAACAGGACCGACGCTGAAGGCAACAACGATCCGGATCTGCTCGGCATCGGCCGCTTCTACGTGCGCCCTGTCGTGCATACCGAAACGATCGACATGCTGACCGTGGTCGACTCGCTGACTGCTACGGAACGTGCTGCTGATATCCAGAACGCGCTGATCAACAAGATCCGCGACATGGCCTACCGCATGTACAGGGATTCCGAATACATGGCTGCAGCTGATGCGCTGGCTGGCGGACAAGCTCCCATGCCGACCGTCATCATCGGTACCGATCCTGTCATCGCTCGCTACCTGATGGTCACTGGCGATCTCCGTACGCTCGGCGGTGGTTTCGACTTCCGTGTCGTTTCCACGCTTGACGAGCGCGTTGCCGGCAAGATCTTCGTCACCTTCGGCGTGTTCGACGAGAACCGCAATTCTGTGCCCAACCCGCTGAACTTCGGCAACCTGGCCTGGGCTCCGGAACTGACCATGACCGTTCAGGTTACCAGGAATGGTGCTGTGAGCAAGGAAACCGTGGTACAACCGCGCTTCCGCTTCATCACCAATCTGCCGATCCTCGGTACGCTCCAGGTTCTGAACATCCCGAACGTGCTGAACAAGATGCCTATCCAGACGGATGCAGTGGTTCCTGCTGCTGGTCAAGGCTCTGTTGGCGCCAACGTGAACTACTTCTAAGCTGTACAACAGCTGATGTAGCTGAAGAATCCGTAGAGCCCAAAAGGCTCTACGGATTTTTCTTTGTTTTAGTCTGTTTTTAAAAAAGTAGACTATATATACTTTAGCAGGCTAAGATCAACAAGGAGAGAAAAGATGAGCAGCATTTTGAAAGGTAGCAATGGTTTGGGTGGAGACATGTTCCAATCGCATCACAGTGAGGAAATCGCCAGAAGGCTGGTTGACGACGGTGCTACTGTGGCTAAGGAGATGCATGCAGAAATGCCGCCTGTCGTTGTCCACGGAGATACTGAAGGAAAAGTGGCTGAAGGCATTGCCAGTGCGCTAGCTGCTGAAGGATACGACGTTACGAAGGATGACGTCAGGGACGTGGTTCTCATGGAAACCCAAGTGGAGTCAGCTGATGGAGCTCCGAACATTTCCGTGATGCCTGAAGATCTCAAGGAAAAGGTCAATGCTGAATTGGCCAAGATGGCGATGCCCAAGATACGCATGAGCAAACTGGCTGCGCTGGCTATCGGCATGATGCCCAGCCAGATGCGTGGAAGCTTCTTTCAAACACAGCTGGCCAGTGCGCCTATGCAGCGGCAGTCGGCTGAGTCGATTATCTCTGCCAAAGAAGCAGCACAGGCCAAGAGAGACAGGAAGGCTGCACGTAACAAAAAGAATCTTGAAAAGCAGCACGTGAATGCTACGTAGAGAAAAGATCTTTACAATAGAGGATGTGAATAGTCGCATGCTAGATGAACTGGCTGCACTATTTGGAAATCATCCTAGAAGAAGACAAATAACGAAGATCGATTTGACCCAAGAAGCATATGAGGTAATCGATCCTGCAATAGCCAGATTGAAAGAGGCTAAGAAAATAACGAGGGTCTATCGATACCTTGGTTTATACAGTTTATTCCTTTTTGACAAAACTAAGGAAAAATGGGTCTTCTACTACAAATTGGTGAACAACAAAACGTTTTTCATCGATGTGCCATGCATTCATGAAAATGGCTCGTTTGTTGACTTTAGACGGGCCTCTAGGATTGCACTGAAGGCAATATTCAAACAGCATGCTGATGAGGGTATGGAAAAAGACGTTTTTCTGCTATAGAGCATCCTAGAGCCATCTAGAGCCATAGTGCTCTAGATGGCTCTTTTTAGTACCTATTATGGACAAAAATACAATCTCATATTACTATAAGGAGATCAAGTCCTTTCAATACCTGTTATATGATTCGTATGCATTCATGCATACGCCTAACCACTAAGGGCCTACAATGAAACATAAGACAGTAAAGCAACGGCCCTTTGTAAAGGGCTATCGATACCCCATCTACCCTACTGCCTCTCAGATAGAGCTGCTAGAAAAGACATTTGGCTGCTGCCGCTTTGTCTGGAACAGAGCTCTAGCTGAGGCTCAGCACGACTACGAGGCCTACCTGGCTGTCAAAGACCAGGAGCCTCTCGGCGGTGTAAAGCCACCTATCCTGACCGGCTACACCTTTGTCAACAAATTGCCGAAGTATAAGCTAGAGCATGACTGGCTTTATGAGGTATCTGCTGACGTGCTGCAGCAGCAGATGCTCCATCTAGGTGCTGCTTTTTCAAAGCTATTTAAGGAGCGTAAGGGCTATCCAAAGTTTAAGAAAAAGCAGCACCAGCAGTCGGCTACATTGACCACTAACTGCTTTAGATTCAAAAGCGATGGTGAGCTATACATCGCTAAGTCCAGTGAACCTCTAGCCATCGGCTATGGCCGTAAAGGTCATGTACGTAGGCTACCGTCAGCCCCTACCTCACTCACCATCACCAAAACAGCCACTGGTCGCTATTACGCCAGCTTTGTCTGTGAGTATGTGCCTGCTAAGACACACGGCACAGGCGAGATAGGCCTAGACCTAGGCATAAAGGATTTTATAGCCAGCAGTGATGGCTCCAAAATAGCTAACCCCCGACACCTCAAGCAACACGAGGCTAATCTCAGGCGTAAGCAGCAAAAGCTAGCTCGCTGCAAGAAAGGCTCCAAACGCCATGCTAAGGCCAGGCTAGCAGTGGCTAAGATCCACGAGCAGATCCGCAACACACGTAACGATTTTCAGCACCAGCTGTCTCGCAGGCTAATCAACGAAAACCAAGTGATAGGCCTGGAGAATCTGCGAGTGGCTAATATGGTCAGGAATAGTCGGCTGTCTAAGCATATAGCCGATGTAGCCTGGTCAGCATTCGTAGCTAAGCTGATTTATAAGGCTAGGGAGTCTCAGCATTGCAATATAGTCAGAGTGGACACATTCTATCCCTCTAGTCAGATTTGCAATGCTACAGACCTACGCCTGGATAGGCCACTACGGCTATCAGAGCGTCAGTGGCTGTGCCCGCACTGTGGCCAGACCCACGACAGAGATATCAATGCCGCTATGAATATCCGTGACCAGGCATTGCTACAGCTAGCCATACACCGTGTGCCACTCAATGGCTCACTGGTACTAGCTCAGGCAGCCTAAACCCAATACACTGCCCGCGATGACTGTGGGTGGCTGCTCGCTGAGGCCTCTGGTAGTAGACATGCCTGTGATGCGAGAATCTCTGGCCAGTATGGCAGAGTGTGTCAAATTACCTTTTTGATTGTTGAGAGATGTAATCAATGATTTTTCGTGTAATGCGAGAGGTACTAATTATGGAAAACTTCAAAACTATTTCCAGTATCATTAAGAGAGGAGAACAATCCAATATAATACCGCATAGCTATCACACCACCGGAGTTAGCATACATCGCGAATATTGCAATGGCAGTAATAACCCAATCACTGTTTTTACTAGATCTGGGTTGCGACATACTGTTCGCCATGTTAGTAACGCATTTAATTCTGATCCACTTAGGAAAGGACTGTCTAGCGCATTTTCTAATAATACCATATATCCAGTTAACAACGAGTTTTGGATTAAAGAGACTTGGGTAATTGGAAAGAATGAAATCTCTGCTCTCTGTGAGTACTATAGCAGAATGATCGAGGATGATTTAATCGATACTAAGTCTGCAGAGTTTGCAATTGCTACAGACATCATAGAGAAGTTTCATGCAGAGAAGAGCAGGAATGGTGCAGGATCTGCCACTATTCATAATTCTAGGATAACTACCAGGCCTGAGGACCTGACCTATATAGGTGTGTTCGACTATTGTATTAAGCTGAACGACCTAGATCCCACTAGCTACTATTATGATCCAAAGTCTGATGTGGTAATTTCATTCAGCGATGCAGCTGTAACTAGGATACATCCTGCCTTTATGGCACCTGGCGAATTTGATATGGTGTCTGGAAAAACTCCTGGTGTAGAAGGCTTAAATGTAGCCATCACCATTATCGATAATGAAAACCAATGCGGGGAAAGATATATTTCTCTGGGGAAGGAAGTGCACAAAGTCCCGATATCTAAGGATCCTACCAAAGATTCTGGCGTTTACTTTAACGTATTCGAATACAATTCTGCTACTGATAGCGCGAGAAGCATCAGAAGCGAAGTACATAGTTTTGAGAATGCCAAAGATGCAATTGGTCTTCACAACAACAAAGAAGATGCCATGGTGGCTGGAAATCCATCCATTGCATTGGAAGAGAACGTAGCTAGGCTTAAGCATGATCTTGAGATAGCTCAGATTGAAAATAAACGACACGAGCATGCATTGAAGGTTAAAGAAGCCGAGATGCGTCATGACAACATTCTGATGGAGAATTATTATAGCGAGAGGAGTCTAGACAGGAAGGATCGCAGTGAGATGATTAAGTTTATTCCTGGATTGATAGCTGGAGGAGCTGCCATTTGGATGATGGCCCAAAAGTTTAAAAATTAAAGATACTCTCAATATTTTGTCACCCTGGATACGGAGATGTTGATGCAGAGATTATTCGCAGAGTTGGCAATAGCCAATACCCCAAAAGTGAATCCTTACATCATGAATGGGCTGGCTACCTATTACATACCGCAAGCCTTAGAGTATCTGGACGCGGTATTCAAATCGGCGTCTCGGTCCTTTCCTAAGGGCCTGGAATATGTCAGCTATGAACGCTGTACGCCTATGGAAGAGTTTGAGGAACATACTCGACCAAAGAACAATAAACGACAATATGACTTGGCTAGGAGCGATGTATTTCTGGTCAAGTTCTATTTCAAGTTTCATGGAGTTTTGCTGCCCCCTAGGTATGTCTATCTGCCATTCGTCAACGAAGGTGGTGTATTCAGCCTAGGTGGAGCAGCATTCCATATGACCCCGGTCTTATCCGACAAGGTCATCTCTCCTGGATTTGACAGCGTCTTTGTCAAGTTGCTTAGGGACAAGGTTATCTTTAAGCGATTTTATCACAGCATGGTCATCGACGGCCGTAGGGAGATGACTCACATTGTCTGGTCCGCTATTTATCGTAAAGGTTCTAGCGGAGCCAAGATACCTAGGACCACCAAAGCACTCACTACCGTGGCGCATTATTTGTTTGCCAGGCTGGGAGTCAGTCAGACTTTCCAGAAGTATTGTGGCTTTGTGCCAGTCTTTGGTGAAGAGGAAATCAACGAAGTAACATATCCGAAAGAAGATTGGGTAATCTGCCAGTCTACTGAAATCAAGCCAAAGACATTCATAGGTAAGTTCTATGAACCTACTAGGATCAGGATGGCAATTCCTAGATCTGAATGGAATCTGTATGTCCAGGCTATGGTGGCAGGCTTCTATTATGTCGTGGATAACTTTCCCGACAGGCTGAAACTGTCGTATATCGACAATACGAATCTCTGGATGATTCTTCTGGGGCACATCGTGTTCAGCGGGCACTTCAGTGAAGGAAAGCTGTTTGCCAATATCGAAAAGCACTTCACGTCTATTTCGGACTATGTGGACTGCATTATCATTGAGAAGCTCAAAGATATTAACTATTATGTCGATGACTTCTTTGATCTCTTGGCGTTGATTCTGAAGAACTTCAACGAGATCACCAACCAACATGAAGGCAATGGAAATTCTGTCTATAATAAGAATATGGAGATTCTGTATTATGCCATGTTCGACATTACTGCTGGGATCTTCAGAGCCAACTTCCGTCTGAATGAGATGGCGACCAAAAAGACTCTGTCTGCTAAGGACGTCACTGAAATTTTCAACAAGCATCTTAGGATGGGTGCTATCTATTCCCTAGCATCTGGGAAGGTGGTAGCATCCAGTCTAACCTATAGTGGAGATCACAAATATCCGAAGATAACCTCATTGGTCACTGAGCAGGAGAATCTCCCTGGATCTAACCGGGCCAAGAACAGCAGGAAAACAGTATCTAGCCGTGACAGAATACATACGTCCATGGTGGAAGTAGGATCTCTGTATTTTCTGCCAAAATCAAATCCTACACCAGTGGTAAGGACAAATATGTTCTTGAACATTGATTTGGCTACTGGCAACATTATCCGTAATCCTAAGCTCATTGAAGTACTCGATAGAACTCAGGAAATGCTTTCCACTTTGGATTGCTACACGGATGATGGAATATCAGAATCATTGGAGTAACGGATTCTAGGACAGTCACATATCCTGAAAAGGATGTACAATACATCAGCTTAATAGTTTAGCTGAAACACAAAGGAGAGAAACTATGGCCTTACCAGCAAGAATCGATCAACTGACAGCACAGGTGCTGATGTTTCAGCCTGGAGCTCCGCCAGTCAACCTGCAACTGAACATCCGGCCAGACATGGCTCAGCTTGGAATGCTGATGGCCTCTTCGGTAGCCAACATAGCAGGTCAGAAAGCCACAATCAATGCAGCTAGAGTGCTGGCTTTCAATCTGCTTACCAGCAACAACTGGAATAATCAGCATTATGCTACGGTGGTGCAAACTGCTGTAGACATTCTGATGATGGAAATGGCTACCAATCGTGTCCAGCAGCCGTACCAGGTCATTGACCAGACTGCTGACGCAGCACTGAATTACTGGACTTCCAATCTCGTCATGGAATATCCGGAGCTGCAGCAGTATCTGCCTCAGCATGCTGTGGAAGCTGCATTCAAGAACGTCAACATCTGGAGCGAGGTCAGGCGTGAAATCGATGCAGTGTTGTATCGAGGACAAGGTGGCTTCATGCAGCCGCAGCAGCAAATGATGCAGCCGCAGCAAATGATGCAGCCATATGGCGGCAATCCTTATCCGCCGTATTCCAATCCAAGAGCCAACATGCCATTCATGGGTGGTGGATCCGGTGGAATGCCTTTCATGGGCGGTGCGCAATCCATCGGAGCGTCCAGGTTTGGCGTGGGAAATGCATCATTCATGACAGGTGGTGGAGCACCTGAGCCAGCCAATACCGGTTTCAGAAGTTTTGACACTGGTGGGAAAGGCAGTTATCACAAGAGAGAGAATCCAGTCTATCTTGGCGATGACCATGAAGAAGCAAAGCCTATACAGGCTCCAGTAGTTGCAACACATGCAGTAGGAAAGACGGTTAACGACTGGAGACCTAGCGAGAACCAGCCGTATCGTTCACTGGTCGATCATGGCTTATATGGTATAAGCTATATCGACACAGACGAGGGTATTATCGAGATAATCACAGAAAAGGAAAATGCAATGGACAGAGAGAAGCACATGCTGACGCTGGTAGGTGGGGCTACCATCAGCAACAATGACAGGCGTGACAAGCTGGCAGTGGATTTGGCAGCCATCAAGGACACCGGCGAAGGCAAGGAACCCGTTCAGCTGGACTGCTTCATCAAGAAGTCCTTGGTGATCGAATCCGTTCTCGACGACATCATCCTGACCGCGAAGGTGGCGCACAAGATGCACGACACCAGCCTCTTTCGCTCCTATGGCATCGTTCTGAGCCCTGAAGTGACGGACGCCAGCTACAAGGACGTCATCGACACGCTGAAGGAATCGGTCTCGTTCAAGAAGATGGCCAGCACTATCAAGTTCATCGTCGCCAATCTCAGCAAGAACGAAAACTCCACGACCAAGAACCTGGACAAGCTCTTCTTCATCAACCAGGTCAACAAGTACATGACGAAGCTCATCAACGACTTCCTCAAGTACAACCTGTCGCTCCAGGTCGACATCGACGACTTTGCCGAAGACATCAAGGATCTCGAACCCTATCTCAAGGAAAAGTATGGCGAAGTCTATTCGTCCGCACTCATCTCCTTCGAGATCAAGGCACTTCGCGGCATCTTCGGCAACATCGATGAAAACGACTGGGCCGATTATATCGAGACCCATTCCGATGTCACAGAAGGCAAAGTTCACCTTACCTTCATCCCGACCGTCGTCAGCATCACCACTGTCAAGATGTCCAAGTCCGAGCTGGGCCTCGAAGATGTCGATCTCGACAATCCGGACAATTCTCCTCTGCTCATCAGGGAAGGGCTGTATCCGGAGCTCCATGCCATTGCGGAAAGCGTCTTTATCCCGACTGAAATTCTGGATAGCTTCAACCTCACGGCATTCGAGAATCTGCTCGTCACTCAAGACAACTTCATCTTCAAGATCCACAAGGGCTATGTTGGCACCGAGGCATACCTGATCAGCAAGTAACATCAAGGCGGCATATACTACCAGGGCCAATTAGGCCCTGGTAGTATGCTGTCTTTTTTTTAAACAATGTCTAGGTCTTCACCACCACCTTCTACTTCCTTAGGTAGTTCACCACCAAGATCTAATTCAGAACCAGCTTGAGATTGCTGTTGCTCAACTTCTTCTTCAGCAGTCAATGAATCTAGTTCAGACACTTCTCCAGCTGCTGCCGTGGCACTGGCTTCTACACCAGTAAGGTCACTGCTGGCTGCATTAGCCATATCTTGCATGCCTTTGATGTATTTGGTAGCACCACGAATAATTCCGTCGAGGTGATCCTTAGATAGCTGATAGAGATCCAGTACTGCCTGACCATCTTCATCGGTAGCAGTAATGTCTCCCAGTTCATTCATATAGCCGTTGTTAGACATCCACTTCCTGAGGAAATATGCCTTATACGTAGCTTTGATGAGATCCACGTTATTGCCTATGTCTCCGGCCACAGTGGTGCTGATAAACTCAGTGTTAATCCAGGCCTCAATAGCCTTATCCAAAGACTCAGAGTAGATAGTAAATGCCGATTCCTGTGTCTCAATGGTAGTGGTATCAGGCTTGGGAAGCTCTATGCAGAATGCTTCCAGTATTCTACCATAGTAAACCTTGGTGAATTTTTCTGGATCATTCGTCAACAGGGCGAGATCTTCATCAGCCAGATACTTCTTAATAGCATCTATATTCTCTTTAATGATGGCCAGTATCTCGTTTCGAATGACTGGATCATTATTGATGATCTTCTTGACGTGTTCAGTCAGTTGAATGGTGAACTTCCTCTGATAGACCAAGACACGTTTAGAAAGCAGAATGTTGTTGCTAACCACCGTAGTGGCAAATTCTGAATTAAAACCATTGTCCACAGTCTCAGGAGACAGACCAATGGCCATGTATGTTTGCTTACGCAGTGTTTCATCCAGCGTATCATCCGGTACCTGGAACTGCATGTTCCTAGTCTCGAAATCAAACTTTGTCTGAGGTATCCTTGGATGTCCTTCGAAGGAGAATTCAATACCTGCTCTTTGTACCCAATCTACCAGGTCAACTGGCGAATTGATACCTAGTGGAAAGTATTGCTGTCTCATCCTGACAATTTCATGCACCGACATCTCAATTGTCTTTTGTGGGTCGGGATCATTAGGATCCAGCGTGATGTTGACGTGAGTCATAGCGATGGCATTTTTTGTCAGAGCCATAACTTTGGAGAAAAGGATAATAGCTCTAAGGCTGAGCATTACCCTGAGATCATCCAGCAAGCTCTTTCCAATGCCTGTTTCGTAGTAGTTAAATGCGAAATATGTCATAATCTCTTTAGGCACATAGAGCAGTCTCGTATACTGGTTTGCCATAGATCTAGCAAACATAATACGATAGATGTCAGTGTTTTTAGCCAGACTGACACTGTCTCCGTAAATACCCTTCTTCAGCCTAGCCAACAGATCTGCTTCGACAATGCTAGCATATATTTCAGCTTGCATTGGAATAGAAATCTGTCTTTGAGCTCCACTGGTTTCCAGCAAATTGTTTCTAGCCCTATTTAGGAGCAAACTACTCATGCTTGCGCTTTGATCACCCGTAGGTGTGGTAAAACCATTCAATTGGTTGGTGAAGAGAGTCTTAGTGACTGGATTGCCTTCACCGTCAATTAAGACGAAGTAGCCGATGTGGTCCTTTTCATTTCCAGGAGTGTAAACTGGAATAATGGATTCCGTGGGAAATTTCATCACCAGTGGTGGCGATACAGATTCACGTACGGCTTGTTCTTCGGTAGGCATTGTCACGAATGGTGCTGCCTTACCATTTGGACCCTTATAGAGCAAAGCTGTAAAGTCCTGATTGGTCAGGCTCTCAGTGGACAACTTAATGTTGCCTGCTGCCGACTGCACTATGTCGTTGATCTTGTGTGTTCTGAGAGTCTCTACCATCTTAGGTATCTTCAGTACACGATAGTCGTCAGTGACAGAGATGTTCTCAAATGCCTTTTGTAAGCCAAAGGCCTCTAATTCTTTTTTATCCGGAATAGTCCACCCAGAATCTGTTTCCACATGAATCTTACCATTGTAATGGGCATCTGGTGAAGTTTCCAGTGATTCTAGACCTATGCGAACATTGGTCGTAGTTTTGGAAATATCTCCTAGCAGTCCCAGATTGCCGGTGTTCTTGGCCCATTTGGACAGCTCGCTGATGTCTTCCATTGAGAGCCTGTCATGGTTATTTATTAACTGATCCACGACATTCTCTGGTATGATGGCCTCGGCATAGGCTCCTGAGGTGAACAACATCTCCTTCAAAATAGCTGGAGCATTGTCTTCCAGAGCATACCTGGCATTTAAAGAATCCTTAATGACCGTGTTGATGGCCATTCCCACTTCAGACGGCAGTCCTTTCATTTCTGTCTTATAGACAAAGTCTGTTTCGACCATGTCCTTAGGAGACAAAATTGAGCTGATCAGGATCTGTGAGGCTAGCTCAATGTCAGGAAACATCTGGATGATGTTTTCGCTGTCGGTGATCCTTTGAGAAATGCTGTGTGAAATGTCGGTCAGTTGTGTGTGGTCAATTGAATTTTCAATTCTTGTTGCCACACTGGCTTGTGATGGCCGAAGTCTCGGAGTAGTGAGCTTACTGATAACAGCGGCTATCTCTGGGTTTTTTTTGATCAGAGATAGTGACGTAGTTGGTTTTTCAGGCATTAAAGAACTCCTAGAATTGCTACATTGTCAGAAGATTAAGCTATCTCCTGAGGGTGTACTGCGCGAGAGGACATAGTGGATAAGAACTCAGTCGATATATACTATCAGCAGAATTTTAACCTGGCTAAGACGCTGACTATAGCGTCTACAGATTCTGCCGATGGCATAAACAAAGCTTTAATACTACAGTACGGTCAGAGTGCTGTAGACCAGACGGATAAAACCACCTGGAAATACTATATGAATATCTGCGGGGAATACCACCCTACGGATACCATCATGGAAGTGATATCTTTGGATAATCTCCAGGTAATCGAATTCACCAAGGCTAACTTGGCTGTACACGTAGCTACAGCTGAAGGATATAGCTACGGAACAAGGTACTACTATAACTTGGTTTCTCAGTACCCAGAGCAAGAGCAACTCATCCTGGGTATTCTGTATCCTGCCAATATGACTGAAGCTATCAATGCTGATCCAGGCACCATTCTTAGCTATCCGCCTAGTCTGGTAGAATCCAATGAAATCACATTGATATCTGAGCTTGATGCTTGGATAAAGAATTATCTAGTCCGGTGGAATGTCAAAGGCTTCTCAATGAGCGATAGCCTGTATCAGGTATCGTACCATTCCGTGATGTATTTGCAAATTGTGATGAAGCTACTGAATCTTAGGCTTAAGAGAGCCAGGACAAATGAAGCCCACAGTTTTCACATCACTAGCTTTTTAGCCAGCCATTATGGACTAGACCAGTATATGTCAGATCTCACACTGGAACAGCAATTGTTCCTGTATAGAAACATCAGGTACATCGAAAGAAACTCAGGCTCTAAGCCTACGTTTGCATGGCTGGTAGATGCACTCCTGACGGTCAGAAACATACCTATTTCCGAATATAGAGCTAAGCTGATATCTACCTTTGATTCCAGCTATACGCCATCTCTAAGCATGGATAGCCGTGCTTTAAACACCATACTCAACATAGACACCAAAAACAAATTCACCTATGCTGAATTCATAGCTAAAGAAACTAACTTAGCTCCAGACAATCCGCTTATGCTGAATGCAGACTACGCAGCTATCTATGAGAAGCTGACCGGATCACCATCATCCAGCATAATGACAAAGGCTTTGGAATCTTCGCTATACGACAATACTGACTCAGTGCCGCATAAGCTGACTGACATATTGTTTAATGAGTGGATAGACCTGAGCAGTCAAGGACTCTATACGGCCATCATTAACTTTACTGATCCGTCTACAGCAGTCCAGTATGCCTTGCCAGCAGAAGACGCATTTCTATATGCGCTGTATCTGTTTTCAAAGGCCATCAATATACCGCTGGAGACTGTTCCAGACATAATTGCTACTAAGGTACGTAAGACTACATTGCCTACGGCAGCGCAAATGACTGCACTGGTAGACAACTCCTATACAAACGCTACTAATGTAGCTAATACAATACTGGGGCTGCATCCCACTAACATGGTCTGTCCGTCAGTATTATCCTTCTTCAACCTTGGAGCCAGCATTTATTTAGCAGGCATACAAGAATGGTATCAAGTAGCCAATGAAAATGACTATAGATTCAGAGGCCAGCTTTGGAATATGCTGGACTATATTTATTGTGACCGAATGGTTCACTTTAGTGTAGGTGGAATGAAGTATTCGCAATGGTTAGTGAACAAATCACTGCCAGATCCATCTTACACTCTGTCGCAATACCAATCATTGATTCTGGCTATTTACGGTGAAGCTACCGGTATGGCTAACGTAGAATCGATCACGTTTGCATCTATACAGAAAACCATGCTGAGCATTCTTGGATTGCTCTCTAGCTACTCCATACAGCTGATGCAAGAGGCTAACACTAGCTCCATCACTCGCTTAAACTGGGGCACTATCAGAGCAGGTAACATAATGTCCAGCAGCAGTGACACTGAGACCATTAATTTCTTAGGAAATATACTGGATGAATCTGCTAGCGTCAGCAACAAGATTTCATTTACCAGCACTGGTACCAGTAATAACATGACTGCAGTCAAAGACGTAAGTGTTCAGAAGTACACACTGGACATAGAGACTGACTTTACATTTACAATGCTGCCCGATGACAAGTACATCATTAATACATGGCAGTTTGTGATAGCTGACGCATCGATGAATTCAGTTGACTTTAGTAACTATAGTCTTCTGACCCCACAGCAGATTTTGACATTAGTCGATATATGGTGATTTGTAGAGAACCTAGTGGGCTATTAAGCCTAATGAACTTGTAAACATTGAAAGGATATTATTTTGGAAAACCTGGTACGCACCTGCTACGGCGCCGCTTTGCAGACAGCGCAGTTGCTCAATCTTCCCTTTGCACTGCTGCCCCACAGCAGCCTGAATGAGAAATTCAGCATTCTTGACACTGTGGTTGTTCCGGAAACGCCTATTCCGTATCTGCAGTATTTGGCCATCGGTAATGGCGGCCACCAGATGGTTACAGGGCCAAATAACATCGCTGTTCCAATGCCGGTGCAACATAGTCCTGCAGATGCAGCGCTGTACAATCAGCTGCCATTCGTGCTAAGATTGCCCAATGCAGATCTGACTCCAGCCCAAATGGCGAACTATCGTCTCAGGAAGATCGTCACCTACAACAACACGCAGTATGTGGCCTACTACCTGAAGACTCTGAACCTGAATGGCACGTCTGGTGGCCTGGTGGTCAACTCACCTACCATGATGTACAATTCGGTTTCCAATGGAACCACTACGTCCAGTGCTTTTACTCCATCACTGGCCAATCTCAATCCGACACCGCCGCAGCTGACATCAGGCAGTGTAGTCTCCACTAACGGTAACTACATTTCTGCTACGGCACTAGTGCCTATCAATCTGGATGCAAACGACATTGCGGAATTTTTAAATGTCTGCAATATCATCTACGGAAGCACCAATCCGGCTATCATCAGTGAATTGGCTTTGTGTTCAGGTCTGGACTATTCGACCAGCGGCACCTTTAACGGAGCTACGCAAACCTACATGGACGCCATCGCAGTGCAGATCATGACTTTCGTCAGCACGTTCTACGCTGCTAACTTCACCAGCTCTGGCATCAGCCTGGAGATGGATATTGGAGCAGTTGAGCCTCTATTCTCACTGAGCTAACCGTCACTGTCTGGTGAGGCTTAAATGCCTCACCAGACAGTATTTAGCAAAGGAGCAACCATGTCTTTACATATACCGGAAAAATATAAAGAACCATACCGGATATTGTCTATAGATCCTGGCAGTAATTCTTTAGGAATAGCTGTACTGACAATAGATCCAGTCAGTGAACTAATAATAAATATACAGGCATTTACCGTACATGTAGACTATCTGTATAAAACGGATTATTGTGAATCAGATGAGGATAATCCAAGAATAAACAGAATGCTTAAGATTCAGTATGAAATTTCTAAGATACTGGACTTTTATCGGCCAAAGCTAGTAGTCTGCGAATCTCCATTTTTCAATAGGCTTAGGCCTGGAGCATTTGCACCACTAGTAGAGGTGATGCACACGCTTAGACTAGCTGTGCTTAACTATGGCTGTTTAGTGCCATTTTACACTATAGAGCCGTCCATCATCAAAAAGGCTGTAGGGGCTAGCCACATTGGTGACAAGAACGCTGTAAACAAGGCAGTAAAAGAAATAGATGAGATTGCGGTAGCTACTCCTTTTAGTTTAGACTTATTGGATGAGCACGCCATAGATGCCATAGCGATAGGCTACAGCTATCAGAACTGGCAGCGACAACACGCTATTTAGGAGAAAAGAATCATGGATTTCATCAAAAAGATTTTAGGACTGGTGGGCTTTGCCGGCACTGCTGCTGAAGGGGGTGGACTTACATTGCCTTTGATAGGTGGGGCAGTTATTCTTCTCGGAGTACTGGGAACAACCATCTACGTTGAGCATATGAATAATAAGGTTCTGAAAAGCGATGTCACTATCGCTAAGATGAACGAGAAAACGGCAGTGGACGCCAACAAGTCCTTGAGTGACACAATCACCAAGGATCACACCACTCAGAATCAGATCATCGACATTCTGGACAAAACACACACCAATCAGGATAATACCAACGCCAAGTTCAACGGCATTGTTAAAGCCAAAGAGAAGAAGTTACAGGCTACACCTGGTTACACAGCAGCACTCAAGATGAAGCCCAGTACTGACCAGGATACGGCTAGTCGCATCCAGATAACTTCAGTCTGGGATGCATACTGCCAGGCAGTGACTACCTGCAACACAAAACAAGGGGAATGACATGGTTAAAAAGATATTTTGCTTGATGTTGCTGATCTTCATAGCTGGCTGCGGAACAGTTCCTGACAAGCCAGTAGTGACAAAGACCAAGACCATTGTGGTGACTACTCCCAGTCCATTGTTGAGGGACTGCAAAATAGATGCACCGCCTGCCATAGATGACTATATGTCTGCGGATATGTCTGGAAGAGAGGACATGATGGCCACATACAGCACGCAGCTTCTGAAGAATCTGAAGAACTGCAATGACCAGATCGACTCCATAACAAAATTTCAGGATGAGCAAGTAAAGCTCTACCAGAAATAGGGACGGCATAATGCCTGGACTAAAAGACAGAATAATGATATTGGTTCAGATGCTGAAAAGCGAAACTCAGTCTGAACACAATACTACTGAGAAAAATACGAATGATGCGTATATCGCTAGCTTTGTTAAGGAATTGGATGATCCTGACTTAGTCTCATTCGTTCGTTTCCTCTTTCAATATACGATGGAGTCTGGAGCGTGTGTGGAAACTGCACCTGCAAGTATAGCTCCTGCTCAAAAAGAGCCAGTATGTGAGCATTTTGAGACGTGTGCACATACGCAAACTGTTCATGATGAAACAAAAGACATCGATGATCTTAATACCAAAGAAATGATCAAGTTGAAAACCTGGGTCATTAAGTGGGCATTTATTTTCGTAGGTGTCATGGCTGTCTTAATAGCAGCCATATCCCTATACATACTTACCAGTGGAAAAGACTTCAGCATAGTCGATACGCTGGTAGAGATGTACAAGACTGTGTTTCTAGATTGACGTCACAGACTCTCCTAGGCTTGAATAGCCTAGGAGAGTCTGTGATTGCCGTATTAGACAACAGATACAGGGAAATTGTTTCCATTGACGATAATGTCGATAGTCTCGACAGCGTTTGGAGCCACCAAAGTGATGATTCCATTTGTTTCTGTAGCAGTACCTGCACTAGCAGACACACTGTAAGTAGTGGCTGAACTGTAGCCAATGATGCTGTAGCCTGTAGTGGAGCCTTGCTTGACAGTCATGGGTCCATTGATAGTGACGCCATTGACTGTGATTTCCTGAGGCCATACCAGAAGAGGCAGTAGTGTTGCGACATCCATGAAGCTGGACGGTATTGGCTTCGTGCCAGCCACAATCTCATTCAGATAGGCGTAGAGTGATGTCCATGATGCATCTCTCAAAGCTATACCTACTGCTGCATCAGCTGCAAAGGTGGCCACTGTAGAATTGTAGTAGCCTGCCAAGGACTGCATGTTGTCGTAATTCTTTTTCGTTGCAAAGTCATCCAGAGTTTCCTGAACACGTTGCGCTATCTTTGCCTGAGTTTGCTTGAACAAGGCAGGATCTATAGACGATACTGCTGGAGCAGCAGGCTTGTTGATAGCGAATGGTGGCTGGAGTTCCAGCAAGGAGCTAACACCCCATGCTTTTGCCAGCAGGCTGTCCAATGGCTCATCGACCAGTGTGTATTGCAGCACAACCATATTGCCTATAACTACTGGCTTACTGGTCACCATCTGGAAGGGAGCTGCCTGAGGTGGCGTCGTATATGTGACCGGGGTATACCAGTCTAAGGGATCTCCCCTAGCTGCTATGAAGTCAGGGTACACAGGGTATTCAGTAATAATGCCATTCTGAACCCTGGCGTAAACTTGTTGGTTAGGCATCGTATTATTTCCTCAGAGAAATTGTAGATTAGGCCTGCGGAATGCCGTAGACACGAATTGAGACATTTGCATTGTCGCAATTGACAAAGACACTTTCTCCAGGATAAACCAGCATCTTGACTCGCTCATAGGAGCCAGGAGCTGCATTCATAGGTATGTTGAAATCAACATAGTCGTCTGGAGCTGGAGTAGGACCTGGGCCTATCCATATCTTAGCATGTGCTGCATTGACAGTATCCTGATTTGTTAGCAAAATGTTCACTGCAACAAAAGATACCCCAGTAGTAGGACACGTATAGACGTTGACGTCTGAATTGGCTACGGCCATTGCCTTTGCTGGAAGTGTTGTTCCCATTGGTTTTCCTTAAGAAGATTGTGAATCAAAAGATTTAGTACACCGCAGCTTATATAGCTACATATACAGCTCCTGATGCAGTTAGTCCACTTATTTTTTTATTTGGAGATGCAGTAAATAAAATTGATCCACTGGCATTTAAAGATGGAGATGCTCCAAATGTATCGCCACTAGCTCCATCTGGAGCAGTTAGTCTAGTTTGTTGCAGCCAGGTTCCGTTAACCTCAATAAAGATATATGCTGCACCTTGGTTAGCATTGGCGCCTATAGTCTTCTGAGGAGCTCCAACAGCTACTATGTCTCCTACTGAGTTTATAGCGCATGCTCCACCAAAAATATCATTAGCCGCACCATCATTAGCTAGTAACTTAGCCTGCTGAGTCCAAACACCATTGACCTGTATGAAGACATATGCTGCACCTTGGTTAGCATTGGCTCCATTAGTTTTATTTCCAGCACCGACTATAGCGATTGTTCCATTAGCATTTATACTTGTAGACCATCCGAAATAATCATTAGCTGCGCCATCACTGGCCGTCAGTTCTGCTGTTTGACTCCAAACACCACCAGATTTATTAAATATGTATGCAGCTCCCTGGTTAGCATTAGCACCTATAGTTTTCAAATATGCTGATGCAATGAGGCCTGTTCCATCGGCAGTCAGATAAATTTCTGTGCCTAGTCTATCTCCGCTAGCTCCATTAGTAGCAGTAAGCTCAGCCTGCTGAATCCAAGTACCATTAGACAGTGTAAAGACATATACTGCTCCCTGACCACCATTGCCATTTATTGTTTTAGTCCATGCTGAAATAGCAGTAGTTATTCCAAGACTATCTATAGCTACATAAAAACTGAAGTTATCTCCTGCAGCTCCATCGGCAGCTGTTAATTCAGCCTGCTGTGTCCAGACACCATTAGTCTCAGTAAAGATGTAGGCAGCTCCCTGGCCACTATTAGCACCAATAGTTTTGTTATAGGCGCTTATTATAACTGTATTGCCGACAGAATTCATGGCTACTCTAAAACCAAAATTATCATTAGCTGCACCGTTGCTAGCCAATAGTTCAGCTTGCTGAACCCATACACCATTGACCTGTGCGAAGACATATGCTGCACCTTGGCTAGCATTAGTTCCAATATTTTTTCCTGGGGCACCTACAACAAGAATAGACCCACTCTCATTTGTCGATGTTGACCAGCCACCAAATGTATCATTAGCTCCTGGATTATTATCTACTAGTTCAGCAATAATTGTTGTTGGTACAAATGCTGATGTACTAAATAATGCCGAACTTGACCAGGCACTTACTATATTTTCAGTACCGATATACTGGACTCTAACATAGTACGTGGTGTTCTTAGAAAGTCCTGTAAGTGGCCAACTATTCAGATTGACCTTATCGTTCATACTGGATTGCACAATGTTAGTGAATCCAGGATCAGTAGCCAGTTCCCAGTTAGCTGCGACTTGTGTCAGTATCGATGCAGCTGTAGAAAAGGCACTACTCATAACTGTAGTAGACGATGAAACAAACCCAGTATTAACTGGAGACAATATTGAGGGTGTGTATATGACGTCGTGAATTATGTTGACATTATAGTTTACACCGTTTACAGAGAAGCCACCTTCAATTATTTTTGTTCCAGGAATATACGATATTATATTTCCAGATATACTGACTATTCCTGCTGAACCTATTTTAGAGACTACATATGCAGCTCCAGCCACATAGTTCTCGATTATATATGTAAATGCTGCAGCGCCTGTATTTACTGTTTTTGGGCCAGAAATAATTGGATCTGGTGGACTTACTGAGTTAACAGAGGCAATAGCTGTATGTTGTACACTGGCAATAGTCGCGATGACTGTCAGGTTTATGGCGCCAGTGTTGGTTGGAGACGTAGCGTATTCTACGATGTTTCCTGCTAAAGTAACAGAGCCATACGTAGATGCTGCGCTATATGTGTTAGATGCAGAATAGTTCCCAATTACATAGCTAGCCGTAATGCCTGCCACTACTGCACTAGGACCTATCAGAATAGGCAAATCCGTATCGGTGGTAATCTCGATTGGAATAGCTGTGCCGTTGACAGTGATCGTGTCAGTACCTGCTGTAGCCGGGGCAGTGTATGTAATATTCCTGCCGGCCAAGGACACGGTGCCCAATGCAGCAGATACTTCATACGTAGCCGTGTCTATGTAATCCATGATGTTATACGTCACTACAGAACCAGCTAATGCAGTGAGCTGGCCATAAATAGCCATATTCTTATTGGCTACTTCAGCTACTCCGGTCAAATACTGTGATGGGACCACTCCATTAACCAGAGGCACTATAGTAGCTGGATTTACCACTGGGTATGGCAACAGTGCAGCTGGCACCTGGTTATTCACCAAAGGCACATATGTGTTCGGCGGTATTGATGGAGCAGGCAAATCAGCATTTGGCACTACTCCACCCACTAGTGGAGCAAATGTGCCTGCTGGGACTGGTTCTGGTGGAAATTCTTCAAATGACATGGCGGGTCTTCCTGGTAAGTGAGACTACGGTCAAAGGATTTAACCTTTGGCACTAACTGGAGCTATTTAGCAAATGTATACATACGTTAGTAGTTTGGTTCTACCGAATACGGTAGACGCGCAATACATGTCTCCTGACATCAGCAACGTGCCAATGAATTCACTCTTTTCAACTTACAACAAGATCTTTCTTACTTTGGCCAACACCTACCTGAGTGCCAATGTCTATGTGGATCTTTTTGCATTGGAATATCAGCTGTCTGGCTATAACGGAACAATCAACCAATGGCTGGCATCTATTGGCAATATGACTTTGCCTACAGTGCAGTCACTGCCATCTGGATCAGTCAAGTATGCTAGGTATAGCGATGCTACCAGAGCAGGGTATGTGATGGAGCCCTGCAAGGCAGGATACCAAATTCCTCTGAACTATCCTATTGACCAGTTGCCTGATCTGAAAATGACCAGGCCAAACTACAATACGGATCTCTCACTCATCAGCAAGTACTGCCTGGCTACTGTCAATGGCTTCTTGCATCGTACAGATACGGATGGTACCTACGCATACATTCTGCAAGGTGCTAACACCATGCGTAAAGGTAGACAGAACCAGGTGGGCCTACTGAGCTTCCTGGACATAGGTCAGGTATCATTGGTACCTATTGACGTCACTGCCGTCTATAGCGATCCTAGTGACACCACCAGAGCTCTTCGGGATAAGATGTACTTCTACCTGAATCAGCCTTTGGCTGGAAAGACAGTGCTGCTGTCCTTAGGTGGATATCTGGTATTGCCTCAAGCTGGGATCTTCTACCAGGTTGGAAACAATACCTTTGCACTGAATACCAATGCAATACCTATCCCGCAAAGATATCTGGAGTCGAGAGACTACATAGACCTGAGCAGCTTAGGTCTAGATGTCAATCCAGTGTATCCTGGAGTAGTGAACGTCAACCAGCTGCTGAGCGACGCTACTCTTAAGAGCTATCTGTCATTGCCACAGAGCTTCTGGATCATTGTGGACACTCCTGGACTATACACCACAAAGCAATACATTAAGGATACTGGACTGCCTGGAATGTTCATTGCCTATGAAGAGCCTATTTCTCCGCTATTCGTTGGCTATGGACGTATGGCCGAGTACTGGAAGACATCTGAGGATGGTCAATGGTCAGTAACAGTCAATGACAGCTATCTCCGGGAATATAGCTTTGCCAGCACTCCATTGCAGGATCTGGTGAATATCAACAGCGCAGTGATACCTGGCACAGAGAAGACCTTCTCCAAGGGCTACACAATGCTCATACATACCTGACATATAGACTGCTGGAGCCATTTAGGCTCCAGCAGTCTATATTTAAAAAATACACTAAGCAAAAATAGATTGACGCAGTCAAAAACTAACCACGGGGAACAGAATGTCGAAACAAGCACTGGTGATATCAAAAGACGATTTCTTCAAATATGTCGTCAAAACTTTCGAAGAACAGATGTACAAGACCGACCATCTGCCATATGACGCCATGTACATGCATAGCGACGGATATGCATCATTGGAGCCTGACAAGCCCATGACATTCGTTCTCCATGGTCTCTATCTCATGCGCTTCCTGAAGGAACACAAGGCTGGGATGATGAGTCGCCTCTTCTGCGAGAATGACGACAACTACCTGCAGCTGATTCCATACATCTTCCTTATCAACGAGAATAACGAAGTCTTCATCTATGCTCGTGGTGAAAAGGGCGATGAAGGCAGACTACATGGTCTCTGCTCCATGGGCCTAGGCGGTCACATCGAAGAAGGTCCTACCAAGGATCTGGACATCATCTCGATCATCAATCAAGCTACAATGCGCGAACTCATCGAGGAAGTGGACTATGCCGGTCCGAACATCTCAATCTTCAAGAACGAGGAAGCGTGGACTCATCCGGCAGATGGAGCCAATCGAATCGAAGTCGTCGGCTTCTATTCAGAATCCGAAGAAGTCGGCAAGATGCATTTGGCGATTGCTGCTGCAATCAAAATCAATTCCAAGGATCTCGGTGATCATGAAGAAGGTGTCATCACCAAGGGTGAATGGGTACCTATTGCCAACTTACCGGCATACATCGAAGAAAACGGCGTGACACTGGAAGCATGGTCCAACTATCTCCGCAGAATCATTCTGTCGAGAACCTACGCAGAATAGGAGATACTTTGAAAAATTTTCAAGACCTATTATCTGGCACCATGGAATATGGTGTCGATCAATTCAATGCTAGGACCGGCATAGTGTGCCGAGCAATAGTCGGAATCCAAATACAGTTCAGCATGGATGATGGCTTTTCAGCAGTTACTACCAAGAAACTGGCATTCAATGGCGTAAAGGGAGAGCTGCTAGGCTTCTTCCGAGGCTGCACCAGTGCTGCTGACTTCAGGGCTCTAGGCTGCAAGGTCTGGGATGAAAATGCCAATGTGACTCCAGCCTGGCTCAATAATCCTTACCGGAAAGGCGAGGATGACCTTGGCCCCATATATGGCAAGCAATGGACAGCATGGCTGGACAGACGTATTGTCGGCGACTGGCGGGAAAGAGATGCCTTGATTGCAAAAGGGTATAAAGTGCGTATGGTGGGTACCTCTGGCCCTAACCTGCATCCAGTGGAGTGGCTGATGGAGCGAGAGATCAATCAGCTGGAGAACGCTCTTCAAAAGCTTCTCACAGATCCTAGCGATCGTGGAATCATTGTATCTGGATACAATGTCGGAGAGCTGGACATGATGGCTCTCAGACCTTGCCATATGGACTATAGGTTCGTAGCATTCGATGGACCTACAGCTGATGATCCAAAAGAACTGCACGTGGTCATGACTATCCGTTCCTGGGATTTGTTCCTTGGAGCGCCATTCAACATTGCTTCTACGGCATTGTTCTTGCACATCATGGCCAGACTGGCTGGTATGACTCCAGGTATCGTTACCATTCAGGCTACAAATGCCCATATCTACGAGAATCATTTCGATCAGGTAAAAGAACAACTCACCAGAAAGCCTTTTCATAGGCCTGAATTGATTCTTTCGGACAATATTCGTCCTATCAAAGACCTGAAGGATGTCAATGGTGCGTTCACACGCATTGAGCCATCAGACATAGTTCTGAAAGACTACGTATCACATGAGGCTATAAAGGCCAAAATGGCAGTATAATTTATGCTCCACTGGCTACAGAGCTAGTGGAGCATTTTGCTTAACAAACAATGGATGGAGTAGAACTGTGACGCTTTATGAAATACTAGGTATTGAAAAGGATGCTACGCCTGAGGACATTAAAAAGGCATATCGTCACAAGGCTAATAAGCTCCACCCTGACAAAAAAGATGGAGACAAAGAAAAGTTCGTAGAGGTAAAAGAAGCCTACGAAATACTGAGTGATCCTGAGCGTAGGGCTGCTTACGATACAGACGGCAAAGCAGTGAGCGGTAAGCTCGATCCTAAGGAAAGAGCCAGAACCGAAGCAATAGAGTTTATTGCCGGCATACTTGAAGGTCTGGTTAGCGACGATGCAGCAGAAGTCGAAACCATGCCTGTTCTCAACCAAGTGCTGAATAAGGTCAATGAGAACAAAATAGCTGCAGTAAGCACAATATTGCTTTTGGAGAAACGCATAGCCAAAAGAAATAAAATGCTCGCTAGGTTATTCAAGAAGGATGCCAGTAACAGCACTGTGCATCTTATTCTTCAGAAATTCAATGAAACTCAGCTTGATCAGATTCTCAAGCTAAAGGAAATAATAATCAAGATGGATGTAGTGCTGGAAGTACTCGATACCTACCAATATGTCAATGATGGTAGCTCAGAAGGATTCCCATTCACAGGCACATTCTTTCTACCCTAGACATGGAAACTATTCCAATAGCTCAACTGACAGGCTATCAGTTTTACAGATATGCGAGAAAATATCCAAGGGAAGCACTCATCTGTAGAGTCGCCTGTAAAAGAATGACCGACAAACAGTTTGCCAAGTATATTCTGAATAATGCAGATATAGCTTTGAATTTTGAGCATGTCTGTAACAGACTTTCTGAGGAGCAATTTCAACTAGCTGTGAAAGCCTTACCTGCTTTGGCAATTGTTAATAAGCACAGCTGCGACAGGCTGGATGATCAATCATTCCTAGAAATAGCTGAGCAATATCTCCAGGAAGTATTTACATTTGAGCACAGCACTCTAAGATATCTGAATTTAAATACTATAGCATTTTGACTGTACGTGAGGAGAAATCAACATGCCGCATTCGTTTCCAAAACGCAAAACTAATTCAGTCATACGCATAGCTCCGTGTGTAGCACTGAATAATCTGCTTACGTGCATAGTACTGTCTGACGAATATTTTCAAAAGAATGCCAAGTACCGCACTCCTGATTCAGATATGCCGGAGTGTACTCTAAAAGCACTGAGTAAGGCAGAATTCAACAAAGCTATACGTTTGTCACCAGCCTCAGGTTTGTGCTGTAGACACATGTTTAACAGGCTGACTGATGCTCAATTTGACCAATGTGTAAAAATGGAGCCGATGTTTGCATGTAGTCTCAGCTATGCGGTGGAAAAGCTGAAGATTCGCAGTCCTGAAGAAAACAAAGACCTACATTTACCTGTAACCAATCTTGGGGCTAAGAAATGGCTTGATCAGGTAAAATCTGAAATGGGTGATTGTTCTGACGACTGATTGTTAGGGCAACTAGACAATAGGGGAAGTATATTGAGAAATTCAGACAGAACATCCAGAGAAGAAGGAAATAGCTGGGCAACAGAAAAACTATCTGAACGAGCATTCGACAGGATGGTACATAATAATCCTGGGATGATGCTAGCCATAAAAGACGCTGTGAAGAGAATGTCGGATGAGCAATTCGACTATTGCGTCAAAAGTGCCCCTGAGGCCACATTCTTTCCAAAAGACGTTTTTTACAAGATGCTGGATGTTCAGTTTAAGTATGTGGTTAGAGCAGTGCCTGCTAAAGCATTGTCTGTACCGCATGCAGTATCGCGCATGACATCTGCAATGTTGAAAGAAGCCATATCTTTGGCACCAGTAGCTGCCTTAAAGAATCCTAATCTGAATGGCTACATTGCTATGGCTCAATTTAAAGAATGTGTGCTGAAGCACCCAGACGTAGCTTTGGCTACACCACATATATTGGATAGAATGGACAATTCTATCTTTGAGCAATGCTTGCAAGCTGCTCCTGAAGCAGTCAAGGAAAACAATGCAGTGTATTTTCGAGCACTTAGACAAGGACTGATCAAGTAAGCACGCACATAGTCGCAGTGGCCTTATGCCACTGCGACTATGTGATTTAGCCTATAGCACTGGCTGATGTAGCATTTCCTTGGAGAGGCCCAATAAACTCAGGAGCAGTAATAGTCAGGTTAGTTGAAATACCGCTAGCCGATACTGATAGACCACCGCCTACTCCAGTTATTGTTTCACTTACTGATAAATTGCCATTTATGGCTACGTTGCCATTTATGGTATTCTCAGGACAATTTACAGTAGTGGATGAGCTAGCATTGATCTCAGCTGTTTTTGTATTTACTTGAGTATCAGAGCTAGTGTTAATCACTGCTGTCTTTGTATTCAACGTAATGCTGTTATTGATAGTGCCCACCAATGTACCGGCTACACTATCTAGGACAAGATTGTTTCCTAGGTTGTCTTCCACAGTAAATGTACCATTGGCAGTGTCTATAATGACGTCGTATGCTGCCTGCTCGCCATCATTATTGGCAGTATGTAGCTGCACCCTTTTATTTCGGGTACTGATATTTATCCAGTAGCTGGTAGTCTTGTCAAAAGCTTTGTTACCGGACTTAATGTTGCTATAGGCATAGACAACATCTTCCAAACGCCTGATGCTAGGTTCTCTGAACATAGCTGCCCAGTAGTAGTCTGAGGTATCAGCATACCTATAGATACGGACAGTTTCGCCCTTGTAGACATCGGGAGCAGTGATTCTATTTCCTGCGGACATAGGCAGCCATGAGGCTACAATCGTATTTTGTCCACTGGCATTGATGTGTTTAACCGCACCTGTAGAATCAGGAATGCTGCCAGTAACTTTTGTAGTAGCCTTAGAGACATCTCCCAGTATGCCTACCAATTCTTCTACAGGAAAGACAATCAGCTGATCGCTACCTGGCTTTTTATCAGCAGTAGCGATGCCAATAGCATAGAGCTTGAGTTTAGACTCTCTTCCTTCTAGCATTTTCGTCCCTTTAAAAATAATTTTCAGAATCATTGGATGGTGAAGGTGTTTAGTTTTTTGGTCTAAGGGGACTGCTATGCGAATAGGTACTGGAATAGTCGGCAATACAATAGTAGTCTTCTACGACACTCTTTCTTTTATTCGGGCTGAATCAGCTAACAGGACTATACTGGTGATGTTAAAGAGATCTAGTGACGCTGTTGAAGCAATGCGGATCCATAACAGAGAGCGTACCAGATATAAGCTTCCAATGGTGAGACGCTTTGTGAACGAGTTAGGCGAAGAGATATCTTTTTAGAATTTACAAGAAGAGACCTAGTGTGAAAATATTAACAATAGATCTGGTTGGATATAAGCGATTCAGGTTAACACAAACTGAACGCCTGAAGATAGACTTCAGAGAAAAAATACAATTAATTCTTGGTACCAATGGTAGTGGTAAGTCATCCTTATTGGAAGAGCTAAGTCCATTGCCAGCAATGCACCAGGAATACCATAAAGGTGGCTATAAAGAAATAGTCATCGAGCATAATAAAACAATCTATACGCTAACTAGCTCCTTTAAGGGAGCGCCCACACATAGTTTTGTAAAGGAAGGCGTAGGAGAAATGAATCCTGGTGGCACAATGACCACTCAGAGAGAACTAGTACGTAAAGAATTTGGCATTACGCCAGAGATCCATAGCCTCATGATAGGTAAGACTAAGTTCACCGATATGACTGTGGCTCAAAGACGCTTCTGGTTCACTACCCTGTCTAATACAGACTACACCTATGCCATGGGTGTATTTAACAAGCTTAAAGAAAAGCTGAGAGATGTACAGGGAGCTCTGAAGATTAACCAGACTCGCCTGATACAGGAGATAAAGAAACTATTGAGCCCAGAGCAGGAAGAAGGCACCAGGGCTTATATAGCTCATTTAAAGACTATACGGTCTGAGTTATCTGACTCCTTGAGTCTATATGTAACTGAGAGTAAAACATCATCAGAAGAAATAAAGAACGGCCACAGGCAGATAACAGCTGCTAAAGAAGATCTCCAAAAGCTATTGATAAATAGGAGCAAGCTACTCTGCCTGATAACCACTACCAGTGACAACATAGAACTGCGTACTGAACTAGCTATCTTGGAAAAAGAGATAGAAGTATTGAGTGCCGGCCTAATGAAGAAAGAGGCCACTCTTAACACATTAAAACAGTCCAATATAGTAGACTTTCAGAACATCACTAAAGATATCCTTGATGCTAAGGACAGAATCTTTAAACTAAGAGACAGTAAGCCACTTAAGCTGGATTTTCACGATCCAGTAATGGCTATGGATGCACTGACTACTGTCGAGGATTCTCTTCTCAGTATTTCCAAGGAAATAGAGTCTATCAATATTGGCCCGTATGACAAAGAAGGATACGATGCATTGAAGAATAAGGTAATGCTGATGGAGCAAGAAGTAGCTGCTCTAGACACATTCCAAATAAAAACACTCAACACTATCAGTGATCTTGAGCATACCATGAAACATAATGAAACTACTTGTCCTAAGTGCAACCATACTTGGATAAGAGGATTCAACGAAAAAGACTACAGCTCTCTAAAAGAGACACTGCAAACCACTGTAGCTAGAAAGCTTAAAATGACTGAGGAGCTAAACCAGCTCAGAACGTCCTTAAATGCCATGAATGAGCATTCGCAGCTCCTAGTTCGTTACAGACAGATTATCTCCGTATGGAGCATTCTGAGGCCTCTCTGGAGCCATATAGACGATAGTCTGGTACTACAGACTAATCCGCTATCTATGTTTAAGCTGATAAGTGATGCTAAGACATCTATTTCTATTGATATAGAGGTAGCGAACATATACAAATCAATCAGTGCTCTGGAAGAACTATCTGAAGCATTGGAGAATAATAAGGCCAAAGACTTAGAAACACTGGAGCATGAAATATCTGAGGCCAGCAATGCTTTGTTTCACGCCAATGAAAAAAGAAACAAGGTACAGCGTACATTGAATCTAATGGCTGAGGTGGATAGAGTGACCAACTCTATCGATTCATTGGCAGAAAAGCTGTCTGGGCTCATTAATGGCATTGGTCGTCAAAATCAATCCTGGCTGAAACAGCAAATGTATATTTATGTGCTAGATCTCATAAAGCAAATTGATGCTGAGATAGAAAAAGAAAATGCCATAATACTACAGATAGACAGGCAGAAGAGTATCACTGAATCTCTGGCTGCTCAAAATGACCAATATAGTACTGAAATAAAGACATTGAAGATTCTGGTGTCTGAGCTATCTCCTAGCGAGGGATTAATAGCTAAAGGTATGCAGGGCTTTATTAACGTCTTTATCAAAGACATAAATTACATTCTGGAAAAGATCTGGCTATATCCGCTAGAGCTAATCCTTTTGAAATCAGATGAAGACGACCAGACTGATCTGGACTATAAGTTTGCCATAGATGTCAATGGGAGCGATCCTATAGACGATATTACTATGGCTAGCACGGCCATGAAAGAGGTAATAAACCTTAGCTTTAAAATTGGCTGTATGAAGTATCTGAACATGATGGAATATCCAATTTTCTTGGATGAGTTCGGAGCTTCTATGGACAGTGCACACAGACATTCTGCTATCAATATCATTAAAGATCTGATACAGAATAGTAACTATAGCCAGGTCTTCATCATTAGTCACTATGAAAGCAGCTACGGCAGCTTCAAGAACGCTCAGGTGAATGTATTATGTCCAAATAACATTATTCTGCCAAAGGACATGCAGTACAATACCTGTGTAACATTCAATTAACTTTTAGAGGCAAAGATGGACTTACCTAGCCATGAACCTGGAGTAGAAAAGAACGCAATGCTGCCTAGCAGACATGTAGTCAGAGTACTGATTATAAAGGAAGGAAAGATCTGTCTAGGTACTAAACAAGACAAAGTAGATGGGCACACCATCTATATGTTCCCAGGTGGTGGCGTGGAAGTCCATCAAAGTGAAGTAGATGCAGCTATAAATGAGTGCCTGGAAGAAGTAGGCATAGCTGTAACTGACATTCGTGACTTAGGCTATCGTACCACTAAGCCTTTTAAGTCATTCAGTAAAGACAGATTAGGCATGTTCATTTCTACAAAGACTACCTACTTCTGTGCTACATACAAGGAAATCAACACAACCAGATATGGCGACGATGGTGATCAAATGCCCTATGTCTGGGTTACTCCAAATGAAGCCATTGAGCTTATGAAAACTAGCAGCTTTGCTGAAGATGACTGTGAAGCTATCAGACGGTATAAAAGGATGGCTCAGAATCTGGCTACCTTCACTGACATTCCATCATACGGAAACTGGTAAAACACATAGCTCCACAGGCCGTAATGGCCTGTGGAGCTATGTGTCAAATACCTAGCTTAGTTCTGTTGGCTAAGATATATGCTTCCAGAGCTGCTAACTTAGCAAGTGCGTCATTATGAGCGACAAGCAAGGCCTTGTATCGACCACTGTCGGTGCTATTGGCTGTTATCAGAGATGCTCTCTTGGCTTTTACCAGAGTATCTTGAGCAAGAGGTACAGCGCTGACTTTAGACGTCTCTACCTCTTTTATGTTGGGAGTCACTCCTAGAGAGTCAATCACCATATTCGACATATTGGTCTTCAGGAAGGTGAGATCCAGATCGACTGGCATTGCTCCCAGAGCCACAGCTATCACTACGTTATGGTAAGGAACACCATTGCTCGAAGGAAAGGATATGAAGAACCTAGCTGGAATGTAAAGCCAGTGGCCTACCTGGCTTTGCAGACTGGCTATGGCCATATTAGCAACTAGGTCACTCTGGTAATCAGTAGTGGTCAAGTTGTTATTCAGATATGCTTGTGTCAGCACATCCTCATTATTGGCAATGTAGTCATTTATGTTCCTGACGGCCATACATGTGTATAGGTCGTCAGGCAATATCAGTTTGTCAAAAGGAGTCTTTAAGGTGAATGTTCCCTTAGCTCCTAATTCAGGAATTGGATAAAGTGGAGTCATGTATGGCCTTAGTAGGTGGATTTCACAGCCATTACATAATCAACATTGTTAAATACTGCCGAGAGGAACATCACGTTGTTCCTATAGATACGGCGCATTGTAGCCGGCACTGGGCTGAAAGCAGTCATTGTCTCAGCCACTATGAGCATTTGCTCAATGAGTGTACTCCATTGCTGCGTAGCCAGTGACATCCTGTTGAAATCCAGGCTATTGCTGGATTCAGGGATATAGTCAGGGAACAGAGCCTTCAGATCAGTGATAGAAGGAATGTTTTTGTTACCAGGCACTGTAACAATGCTCAGGTATTTGTAGTAGTGCGTCATGATCTTGACATTGGCGCCTACATATCCAGCAGGATAGAAGGTAGCCTTAGCAGTGATGAATGCCAAGTCGTCCGTAGGCGCAGTCATGACGCTGTAGTAACCAGGCACTGTCTGCATATTCGGAATAGACATCTGATCCCATCTGGGAATCATCAGAAACTCAGTCCTGGCATAGATGTCTGGGAACAAGGCTTCCCATGCCGATAGTGGCTGTGCGCTATTTGCAGCTATGTATGCCCCAATGGCATCCTTGATAGTGTCCAGGTTATTTCCCTGGATACCATAGATCAGCGCAGCCCAGTTAGTAGGGCTATGAGGATATCCGGCTACAGGCGGAATGTAGTCGAATTCATAGGACTCCAGAAATGTTTCAGGATTGCTACCTCTGGCTCCTTGAATGCTTTGGAAGAATGAGGTGCTGGAGACAGCTGCGAGCTCTTGCTCCACTGTCAACGGTGGCTTGAAAAAGTCATCGATGTTCGGCAACGGTGGCACGATCACGATGTTAAAGAGATCGTACTGTACCTGAAATGCCGAATCAGACAGCCAGACGGTGATCACATCTCCAGTCGGTACATGCGTGAAGGAGATGTACTCAGGCAGAGTAATGCCGCCTGGATTGGTCACGAAGTTACCAGCAGATGGGTTGCTGATGGTTTTGCCGCTGTCTACCACCATAGCGTCCAGATATGTGCTCAGGACAAAAGGCAATGCGTTGTTGGCCGAATAAGCCATCATCTGGTCAACGATAGAGATACAGAGGTCTGTGACCGCCTGAGGGACTGCCGTTTCATTGTTGGTAGTGGAATCTATGCAACTCAGAGAAACGAGCGTATAGCCCTTTATAGCGCTTCCATTGTATTCTGTCTTGTTGTTGGAATAGGTTCTGGACAGAGTGGAGAATTCACCCAGCTCAGATATTGTTCCGGGCACTGTGCTATACAGTGCCGCTATGTTCATAAACGCCCTCAAAGTAAGCATATGTTCCTCTCGTTGAAATCAGTTCCCGGTCATATCATTTACTAAGGGTACAGCGGCTATCTACTTATCAAATGAGGTTTCACTTTTTTAAGACTACTTAGGACTAAGACTATGGCCCAAAGAAAGTTTATGGCAGATGTGAGCTACACGCTGTCCATCGAGAGCGGTTTGTCAAGGCTGAGCTTGGAAGAATCAATCTTTGCTGATTCCATCGATACCTTCAAAACAATTCTCCCTGGGCTGTCGACCAAGATCACCGATGTATTGGCTTCCATTGAGAACATGATGAAAACCAATACAGTGCAAGAAAGCAAGCTGACCCAAAGCAGCAAAAAGCTCAGGGTAAAGCTCCCTGAAATCAAATATGGAAATGTGGAGAAGATGCTTGTCTCTATTCCTGCTGGTTTCAACGGCAGTCTGGTTCTTTATGTCCGGGATCTCAATTCCCTGGCGTCTGGAGTATACAAGGAGACCCTCGAAACAATACAGGACTACCATGTCATTCTTTCATCGTTTATTACCAATAAAGAAGTTCAGACGTCTTTTGAAACTCATAAGAATTTTCTTGATCGAGTATCAGGAGCCAGATCTCTGATCGAGGAGAAGATGAAGCATTACTATCCTGAGAACTCCAGTGCTACGAAGACCTACTTCGGCAAGGTGGTGGACAGGATGGCTGACATGGACGTACTGATCCGCTCTACTGAAGAGCTCTACAGCTCGCACAATGCTGCCAACCTCAATGAAATCAACAAGAGGGTCAAGATGGTAGTGGAGCTGATGGACATCGTCATCAAGCAGATTGCTTCACAGGACATCACGAAGGTGAGCTCCAAGGTAGCCAAAGGAATCTCTGAAGGTGCTTATGGACTGGCCAGACACATCGAGCAAGTAGCTGCATTCAACTTCCAGTGCGAACTGGCAATTGGTGCAGTGGTGGATCTGGTTGAGAAACTGGAAGAAGTAAGCTGACACACACATGAGTACAGCCCTAGGTCCTCGTGACCTAGGGCTGTACTCATTGTGGCTGACCGAAGTTCATCAGTCAGCTATAACTTTCTGAAAAAGTGTTTTGATGTCTGCATGCATCAGGTTCTTTGATCCGTAGATCAACCATAGTGGTGCCTTGCTGATGAGCAAGTCCGCTGTAGCAGTAAGGTCAGCATCTGCTTTCAGGAGTTCTCGTGGGTTGTGTAGGTTGTATAGCTTGCCAGCGATGTCGACGACTGGATTTCGTACCAACGATTTCCAGATGATCGATTTGATAGCGATTGGGAAATGCAGTGCTTCATCGTAATGAGCAATGCGAAGAATGTGATTCACCCTGGCAGCCAACGACATGCTGATTTCTTTATCAGAGTCGATGAGGCCGAGAATGCTGGCGATGAAGATCAGGCGCTTGATTCTTCTTGGCACCTTGTCATACATGGCTCTGTAGAGCTTCCTGTAAAAGAACGGTATCTTTTTCCAATCTGGTTCTGGTAACTGGTAAAGAGATTCCTGCGTGATTGCGCTCATGTTAGTACCCGTCAAATAAGGTTAATTGGACTATTTGGGTTAAAACAAAATCTTGTTCGAATAGAAGTTAGACCAGATTCCACTATCCGTTTCGGTACGAAGTATTATTGCATACCTAAATGTGGTCTCAGACTCATACCATATGGCTAATTTAACCACAGGAGATAGAGATTCTATCTTCTTGAGATTGTTCCTGGCAGGAATATCTGATCCAAGAGTAGCCAGCACGGACACTCTGGAGATATCGCCGTTGTCTTTCTTCATGTCTGCTTGAATAGTCAAGTCAGTTATGGCGTTTGTTATCTCGCCTTTTAGTTTATGGGCAGGGCCTTTCTTGCCTTCCACTGTATCAAAAAACTGGTCGGTTACGTCGTGATACTGAACTGTTCCCGAGTTTTGTCCTGATGTCAGAAACATCTCTAGTATCCCATCGAGAAAAGTCATTGCCTCTATGGCTCTCAGCGACAGTCCAGATGGATTCAACTCAGTTGTGATTGGCTTATTGTCAATGTAGTTTAAACCTACATTGTACTTGCCAGTGCTATATAAAACGACAGAGCCATGCTCTATCAGTCTTTTGTAGATATTTGGAGTATAGAGTCTATCCAGCCGCATAAGCATTATGCTGCTAGCGTCTCCAGAGATATCACATTGTTGTTTGATAACCATTTCCACTGCTGTATCTGGCTGACTTAGCCTGATGACAGAATATGCCGTGGTAGGTGTCTTCTTACCTATCTGGTTGGAATCTTTGCTACCTGGGTTAGCCAGATAGTATTTTCCAACGGTATTGTATTCAGCCTGGCTATTGAAGTAGAGATTCTTGTGAGATATAAAAGGATGCCTGTCTACCTCGGTCTTCCAATAGCCTTTAATGGGAGATACCAGTATGTCAGATTGGTCAATCCCACGTGACTTATGCAACACGGCAATAGTGGCCAGCTCATCAGCCATAACGTTGCCGTAAATGTCATTGTGTCCTTTTACCCAGTCGATGGATAACTCAATGCCGGCTGCCTTCAAGGCATCCAGTTCGGCATAAATAGCCTTCCACCTCTCAGCATTCTTGATGATGTTTCCATCTGGTCCTCTGAAACCAGAACCTTCCAGCAGTGGTCTCCATTGAGTGACGCGCTTCCTGACATACTCGCTATCGGTCAATATCTGAATCTTCTTCAGACTGTATTCCTTAAGCTTCAGTAAGGCAAAGTAAAGAGCGTCGATTTCAGCAGCATTGTTAGTGCTGTCTGAAGCCCCAGTGCCGTATCCATCCAGATATAGCGCTGGTTGTGTAGGAACTGCCCTGGGATTCTGGCCTAGCTCGCATGGGTGCGTATAGCCGTATTCCGTGACAATGTTTCCTTTAGCTGCAATTGCTTTCTTGTCTCCAACAGGATCCACATAGAGGTATCCGTGAAACCCCCATCCAGTATTGCCCGGATTAGGTCTAGCAGATCCATCAGTGTAGATTACAGCTCCCCTATAGGTAGTAGCACTATCGTTTTCGGTAATTTCGGCTGTGTCATCCATCCGTATTTTCTTCCTATAGTTATATTTTTGTGTACCTTCACAAAAAATAAATCGTGTTTCTATTTTTTGCAAAGAGCTAAGAGGTGCTTATACTTCATAACCAGAAGAGCCAGAAGGATCAGCTTGTGAAGCAGAAAAACATTACAGATCACTGAAAAGAAAAGACCTCTCCTTGATAGGAATTCAAGGATATTAAAATTCTTGTTACTTATGTCCTTTTCTTTAAAGAGGATTTCTCTTATAAAAATGTATAATATTTCCATTTGTTCCCCTTTTATATGGCAAGGTCTATGGATATTCTCATAGCCTAAATACATACGATTTGCTGAGTTAATGATTACCAGTGTTCTAGAAAAATTAAAGTAGCTAACCCATAGTTTGTACAACTCAACAGAGGCACTAAATGGAAGACTTTTTGCTGAAGCCTACATTCGAAACTGCTCCATCAGTCAAGGCTTTGATCAACATTGGAGCGCTGTTCGACATACCCACTGGTTTTTATCTCAAAGGAAAATACGGCGAATCCATCTTGAATGGTGGATTAGGCCTTTTGGTCGGCGTGGTCGGGACAGGCAATGTCTACAAGTCAACCATTCTGCATTACATGGGCCTTACGGCCATGGAGCGCATCTACATCGCTCATCCAACCAGCATGAGTACCTACGACACTGAAGTCAACATTCAGGAAGAGGCTCTGCAAAGGTTTGTGGACAGATTCAACGTCTTTAAGGATCTGGACATCTTTAGGCTGATGATCTGGGCCATTACTGACAAGACAGTCTATTATGCCAACCAGTGGTATGAAAAGCTCAAGGAGTATCTGAAGAACAAAATGGACAATAAGTCCAAGGTTACTTTGGAAACTCCTTTTCTGGACAGGGATGGCAAGAGCCTGATCAAGATGATGGTGCCTACCTTTAGTGAAGTGGATTCCTTCAGTGAATTCGAAACTGAAGATGTCGCCAAGATCCAGAATGAAAATGAGCTTGGTGAATCTGGCGGAAATACCATCCATATGCGTCAAGGCTTGGCTAAGACACGTTTCTTGATGGAACTGCCATCAGTTACCATGAAGGCCAACCACTACATGCTTCTGACAGCTCAGGTTGGTAAGGACATCCAGATGGCCAGTGGTCCCATTCCACAAGCTCCAGTGCGTAAGCTGGTTCACCTCAAGAATGGTGACAAGATCAAGGGAGTTACCGACAAGTTCTTCTTTCTTATGAGCAGTTGCTGGCAGGCAGTCGGCGTCAGTCTGCTTATAAAGCAAGATACCAAGACTGTCGAATATCCTAGCAGTCCTGACGACAACAAGGCTGGCGATCAAGACCTGAACATCGTTACGCTTCGGCAGCTTCGCAGCAAGTCTGGTCCATCTGGCGCCACCATCGAGATCATCGTGTCACAGAAGGAAGGCGTATTGCCAAGTCTGACTGAATTCCACTACATCAAGGGAATGAACAGATTCGGTATTTCTGGAACGATGCAGCATTATAATCTGGATCTTCTTCCAGAAGTGAAGTTGTCCAGAACAACCGTCAGAAGCAAGATTGATGAGTTACCAGAGCTCAGAAGAGCCCTGAACATCACATCTGAGCTTTGCCAGATGCATCAGTACCAAAGACATTCTTCGGTCCTGTGCACCCCTGAGGAGCTCTACAAGGACATTAAGGAACTTGGCTATGACTGGTCAGTTCTTCTGAAAACAAGAGGATGGTGGACTCTAAATAACGACAAGCAGGAAGTTCCCTTCCTTAGTACACTTGACTTACTTAATATGAGGGCAGGTACGTATAAACCGTACTGGTTGAAAGAAACAAAATCTAAGGGCTAGAAAATGCAAAGAATTTCGATTGAAGATGCAAAACAATTGATCAGCACTGAGGCTGCCCCTGGCAGTCTCGATATGATCGCAGAAGTGCGCAGGATCCTGCAGCACAATACCTTGGCTAATCAGGCCAGGTCCTACTACGATACGCATCGGTACATTATCGATGCTGAAGGAAAGGCCCCGGAGATCCAGAGGCACTATCTGAATCTCTACTGGGGATTGCAATTGGTCAATGCCGATGACAACTCCATCGAAGAACGCTACTGCCTGGTACCTAACGGCGATCCAAAGGACTGGCTGGTTCTCTTCGAGCAGAAGATCGTGCCTTTCCTGATCAAGAACAACCTTCCAAAAGGTTTTTGATCATGGCTGGAAACAGAAAAGCTGCTGAGGACTTCATCGTTAGCAACATAATGAGAATTACCGGCGATTCATACAACAGGGACAGGTACATCAAGTACTTTCAGTCGCTATCGGACAAAGAGTTCGAAGACTATATCAATGATCTGGAAACAGGAGATAAGTTCCTGACTGTCCAGGTCCCTAACTTTTCTGATTCCAAGCTATCCGTAGAAAACAACATCAAGATCGCCAATAGCCTGAAGTACTCATTCTTCCAAAGGCTATGGATAGGTCCTACGGCAGGAATGCCCAGATATCTGTCTCCAGTGGAATATCTGGTCATAGACCTACCTCTGAGACGTGTTTCACAAATGCTGATCAAGAAGATCTCTACGGCTGAGCATAGCCGTTCTATCGACACGTACAGCGGTCAGGTAGCCGGAGACTCCAAAACATCGAAGATCTCCTATCCTGAGCTACAGTTGGCTGCTACGCTCAATCTCGATAACAGCTTGGTTGAGCTGATCAAGTATAGGGGCGGAGATATTCGTGGTGGCTTTGCTCTGGACGCAATGCTTAAGAAATACGGCACTGCATCCATGGCCACTCTAGGGAAATACTCTTCTGGAGTAGAGTCCACAAAAACTCTGAAGATCTTCCTGAACTGCTGCCATCTTAAGAGCACTCTCTGATGCCAGGTGACAATTCGACACTTCTGGTAGAGTTTGACGCTATATTCGATACCAGAGCAGCTATACTGAACACGTATGGTGAAGAGGCCATACGTGACAACATCACCAACAATTATTTTACCAGGGTAATTGATAAGTTTATTGGAATAGATTACTCTGACTTTATGGACAGGTATAAAAAAAGAGACAAGGCAACATTGTCTGATGCATTGAGTACTCCGATTGTTTTCATGATATCGGACTTTGTCTTTTCGACTGTCAAGAACACTATAAATGGACCAGCGGCATTAAAACCAGTGGTTCGTTTAAACACGTATCCATATGAGCTTTTAGATGAGGAACTGAAAGCAATCAGGGATATGATGATTGTTACTACAAACGGCTATGCAGACATTGAGTTTGCGCGACTGTCGCCAGCTGAATTGACACCGGCATATATGCGAGACAATGTAGACGTAGCAATAATGTACGACTACACAGTCTGGCTAGAAGAACACAGTAAATCAGAGGCCTTTAAAAAGGTGAGGATACCTGATGTTAGCTTACTGGCTCCGTTGCTTTTCTTTAAGGAGCCTAAAAAGAGTGACATCGATGATCTGGATCGTGAAGGCATAGATCCATTCAAGGTAATTCAGGAGCGTGCTGCTCCTATAGTCAATCTGAAACTGTTGCCTATACATCTCTTCAGCATCGCAGTGAAGCTAGCCAACACAGACACAGCTAGTCAGCCGTAATGGCTGACTAGCTGTGCTCTATCAGACGTTCATGATGTCTTTGGGATCTATATTGATCACCCCTATCTCAGTTTGTCCTGGTACCGTAGGAGCACTGCCTATGTTAGGCGGTAGTTCTCTCGGAGCCGAATTGGGAACCATGTTGGTGGTTCTGGTAGTTTTGAGAAGAATAGCTGCAACCATGTTTGAAGTAGCTTCTTGGTTCTTGATAGCTGCTTCTTCATTCTTGATCTTAGCTTTCTGCATGACTTGTTTGTCGATGCCGTCCAAAGCCTGCATAAGAAAGATACGTGAACCGGAATCTTCCGGCAAAGATCCACCAGTCGTTAGCTTTTGGACTATTTGTTTTCTAACGGAGGTAGTGAGTGACAACAATTCCTTGTCGTCTAATTCAATAGCTGAAGAGGTAGACATATTGTGCCTTTTCAAAAATACTGGAAATACTGGAAAAATACACAGTTTCATATCATTACAATGAAGCTACCAAGCAAATTAAAAAATGCTTTGACTAAAATGCTTGCTGCCAAGCATTTCTGGAATAAAAAGGAAACAACGGCAACCAAAGCAATTTCCCTTTTTAGAACTTTGGATATAGATTTATTGTCCAAAGGCAGATATCCATTCATGGCTTTGAATGCCATAGAGACTCCATATGAAACAATTGGAGAATACTTGCTTGTTTTGAAACAAGCCAACATTAATCTAGGATACACTGAAGGTGGTCCAGTAAAAGCTGAAGTCGTTGAGATGAAGCAGATATATCTTAATGACTTTTTAACATACCAAGATCCTAGTAAGAATCTTAAAACATTTCTGTTTTACTTTATAAAGGAGGCTTGCCTATTCATAGATCAATATAGTGCTCTTGAGCAGAAACTAAACGCTTCTCTAGCAGACCAGAGAATATTACGCATATATGGGATGCTCTATCTAAACACTTGCTCTTTAGCTAGACAACTGGAAGATGTGAGACCTATGTATTAAACTTAAACCATTAGGGAGACCCGATGGATGTCAGAGGAAAAAGCCGTAGCAAGCAGCGTGAAAAAGGCAACGCTGTAGATAAGATTTTGGCAGATCTGTTTAGGCAGATAGCGCATACGGTAACGCCAGTGCTGCCAAAGCTCATTAACAAGTATCTCGAAAGACGTGGCCTATATACCAATGTCAAGGAAATGGCCAGTGCTCGAGGAAATATCAACAAGGAGATAAATGCTGAGACAATGACTTGGAAAGTATTCTGCAGGTCGCTGGAGATACTGCAGATTCGCAAGATGGTCATTAACCTGGACATTACTTGGGGAAATGGCGTTGTCGTGCATTATAAGAAGGATGTAATCTTCAGCAACAACGAGATCATTGGAGAGGAGATTGCCAGTGCAGAAGGAAAAGGGAGTGAGCGAACCACAGGTGATTCAAATCAAATCTGAAGTAGCCCCTGTAAAGGAGCTAGGCTACAACCTCGCCATAAAAGAAATGGTGGTCAAAGCAATCAATCAAGAGTATGAGAAGGCCGCTGGTAACGAAGAGTTGTTGGAATGGCTAGCTAGCCTTTATCTTACAACCAAATTGCATGCCTTTCTTAATCCGAGGTCATTGGCGTTCACTGCTAGCAAAGTCTTCAGTAGCGACACCTTGTCTAGCTTTGTGTTGGACCTTACCGTTAACATTTCTTTCAGACTCACCGACATGGAGAAGAGCAGCTCTAGTACGGACAGTTTGATTGAAAATATAATAAAAGGAGTGACTATATCCTTTGCTGCACATAACCTTGCTCCGTCTAGCAATTCAGGAGAAAGAAACAAGCGTAACTTTATGCCTGCTAGTATTTCAGAAAGTTTGATGTATGAACCAGGCTTTATTGAAAAAACGCTTAACAATGAAAAATGGATCCTCACATTGGTGTTTCTGCTGATGTATCTGGACTCCACTGAGATGTACACATCAATCAAGCCTTTACTCGGGAGTGACCATGGGCAATAAACCACAAGCTGCTCTATTTGCACACACAGCACTGCAAGAAAAACTGATCGAAAAGGGACTGGCCACTGAGCCTGTCGAGATCGAACGCCGGCACTCTGGTGCTGGGCAGAAGAATCATGGCAAGAAGCAACAGAAGCGCAATCTCACGCCACTGGAAGCAAGCAAGGCCAGGCTGAAGAATCCCCTGCCGAATCCGATGAAATACATCGGTGAAGGGGAAGACCACATTTTGATCTCCAAGTTTGCCAAGACCGAACTAGGCAAGATCCTGGCCATGGAATTCTCTGCGAAGTTCTATCACGCCCCTCTCGGTGAATTTTCGTCACTGCACAACTTCTGGCACTATGTCAGATCGGCTGAAAGGGACGACCGTGTTCGCCACATGAGCGATCTCTCCTTGAGGAAGTTCTCTGACAAGCTGACCCATCAGCGCGTGCCTAGCTTCAAGGCTATCGTGATGGACGGCCTCTGGCAGCGCCTGCAAGCCAACCAGAAGCATCTGGCGTTGCTGGCAGCATCCACGCTTCCCTTCGACAACTATTATAGGGTCAGGGATAGCGGTCTGATCAAGCGTTCGCAATATGCCCACTGGTACATCAGCGGCGTGGAAGAAATCAGGGCAGCCTTGGTCGAAGGACGACTGCCTGACTTCACGTACCTGATGGATTCCGGTCATCTCTCCTTGGAAAAAGTCTTCGAAAAGGAATTCGGCATCAAGTACGATGTCCAGAAGCCCGAGAAAGAAAAGCCCAAGAAGAAGAAAAACAAGACCAAGGAAGTCCAGAAGGCTGACGGTGAAGTCAAGGAACCTGTCGCTGAAGTGACTACCGACGAACAGCAGGTGCCTGAAGCAAAACCGCCTGCGCAAGCTGTGGCCGACGTCATCGACGAAGGAACGGGCGGCGAAGCAACTCCTGTGGCAGATGTCGTCGAAGAGACTCCTGTTTCAGCTACAGCTGTCGAAGAACTGCACGACAATGGTCTTGACCAGGATGACGTAGCCAGAGCAGAAACTGGCGCTGAAAGTGAAGTCCAGGCAGAATCCGTGGAAGAAGCAAAAGCCAAGGAAGAAGTCGAGCCTCAAGCAACCTGAAGCACCTAGCTGCACTGACATGATGCTACCTCTGAGCCGTAATAGCTCAGAGGTAGCATCTATCTTTTGATACTTTTTTTTGTTAAGGTGGCACCATGCCAGTAACAGCGAATAGGTTTGTATTTCTTGACAAACAAACAAATGTAGCCACAGCTGACTTGATCAGCCAAACTACGTCAGATATTCTTAACGCTCCAGGAAATGACTTAGTGTCTCTACCTGGAAACGTTACTTCTTTACTTGGGACAAATAGTCCTACTAGCCTGTCTAGCTTGACTACCAATGGCTTCGATATGTCTGCTGTTGGCATTGGACAATCTCTAAGCAGCGGTCTGACAGCAAGCTATGGGTCAATGGCTGGACAACTGGCTCAAGGACCTGGAAGTGTTTCTTCGGTACTATCGTCAACAGTATCGAAAGTAACTTCTTTTGCATCTTCTTTAGGCGATGTCCGCCTAACAAAAGACTTCATGTCGTCTGGAATAAATCTGAATGCTACTCCAGATGCTGTACTAAATAAGGTAGCTCAATCCATAGGCAGCGGGAATCCACTCCTACAGACGTCTATAAAACAGCTGGATGCATCTTGTCGAGATGCCATGCTTGGGACAATAGGTGCCCAAAAAGATGGCAATACGGCTATTTCATGCTCAGGCACCGGCATTAGCCGATATGGAAACATCGGCAGCTGCGATATCAATCAGTTTGCAAGTCTGCTGGCCAACGCCACTGGTGGGGCATATAACCCCAGCATCTACAATCAACTGAATGTAGAGAACAACTTATCCATGCTGGCAAATGCTGGCTACAAGCATGGGCTATGTAGTGTATTCCGTGCACTAACAGCCAATATGAACAACGTTGATTCTGTTTCCAGGATAGCTAGCAATGTATTAGGTACGGCAGTTAATCGTGGAGACATGATGACAGTTCTCGATGTAGGTACGTCCATAGGAGCCAATGGTGTATCTGGAATATTGCCAGGAATAGCTGGCGGAATATTCAACAACTACAATCAGCCAGCAGAAGTCAATAATGCAGGCCTTTCCAGCTTCTACGGTAAATTCACAAACGCTGTAGGAAACATAGATCCTAACTGGTCTACATCTGACACTGGTAGCCTATCTGCTAGTAATTTAGGCGGGTCTGCGGCTAGCAGTAGCTATGATCTAAACTCCATGATGCTGGCAGATACCAGCAATTCAGTCGTGGATCCTACGGTCGATATATCTACTGCGGCAGTGCCTGACTCAACATTTCTGTATGCTTCGAATCAGTTTGCAAATACTGATGTGAATACAGCGCTGAGCAATGAATTGTCCTTCTAAAAAATCTGTCTGGGCTTAGGCTCAGACAGATTTTTTTGTAATCACATATTCTGCATTTGAATAGTAGGCAATGGTGCCTAACATTTATCCGGGGAGCAGCATGGAAGCAATAGAAAAACCAAAAAGAAGAGGCATGTTAGGCTTGAAACATAAGCCTGAGACTATCGCTAAGATGTCAAGAGCAGCTTCAAATAGAAAGCCAATGCCTGCTGAAGTAAAAGAAAGGATAGCTAAATCCAATCTCAATAAACACCAGTCTGAAGAAGCTAGAATTAAAATATCAGCTGCATTGACTGGCCGTAAAGTATCTCCAGAGTCAGTAGAAAAGAGGAGAGGCATTGCATATAAGAAGCTAGTCTCCATAGACGGCTTTAAATTCAGATCTATCCAAGAAGCAGCTAACTTCTTTGGAATCAGTCACGGCTGCCTGGCAGGACGTATAAAGGCAGGATACTACAACGTGGTCTATGAAAATAGCCCACCTATCCGAAAGGTAAAATCTTGAGACCAGGTCAAAAACATACCGCTGAAGCCAAGGTAAAAATGGCTATGGCTAAATTGAAAAACCCCACGAGAGTAACCGGATTAAAAAAGTCTGCTGAGGAGAGAGAACAAATCTCCAGAAGGCTAGTCGGAAATAAGCACAGATTGGGCAAGAAACACACCGAGGAAACCTGTGCTAAGATATCTGAGACTCACCTTGGCTCAAAACGTAGCAAGGCTATTAAAGACCATACAGCCAAAGCTAGAAGAGGTAGCAAGCATACCTTGGAGACTAGGCTGAAGCTTTGTGGTCCTAAAAGAAAGCTGATCAGCATCAACGGCATTCCATTTAAGACCCTTACAGCTGCAGCTAAATATTTTGGCCTAGAATATCACGCCATTTATTACCGGATAGAACACGGTATCTTCAAAGCAGTGTATGAGGAGAACACACATGGAGAAAAAGAAAAGAGGTCGTAAAAAGGGCTATAAGGTCAGTGAAGAGACCAAAGCGAAACTTTCCGCTATTAACAAGGGAAAGGAAAGCCCTATGGCTGGCAAAAAACACACAGCTGAGTCTCTGAAGAAAAATTCTGAAAAGCATCTAGGTGTAGCTAACCACATGTATGGCAAAGAGCACACTGCTGCTACTAAGGAAAAACTTTCAGCTGCAATGGCTGGTAGACCAAAAACAGAAGAAGCCAGGGAAAAGATAAGGCTGGGCAACTTAAATAGAAGAAAGGTAAAGTCTGTAGATGGGCTGCCTTTTAAAAGCATAGCTGCAGCAGCTAGACATTTCAATCTGACTACACCTTGTCTCCGAGCCAGAATACGGCGTGGAGCTGTTAAGGTGGAATATTACTGACACAGTGAGGATATAGTGGATACTATTGTAGAAAAGAAGCCGCACAATATGCTGGGTAAGAAGCATTCACCGGAAACTAAAGCCAAGATATCTAAAGCCCAAACTGGCAAGAAGCCTTCTGAAGATACTAGAGCTAAAATGTCTAAAGCACATATAGGCTTGAAGCTCTCTGAAGAAGCCAAAGCTAAGATATCCAAAGCGCGCACAGGCAAAAAACATTCAGCAGAGACTAAAGCTAAGGTATCTAAAGCTCACTACAATACAAAGAAGTCGAAAGAGGCTAGAGCTAAGATGTCTGAAAAGGGAAGAGGCAAGGTGGTATCTGAGGAAACTAAAAACAAAATATCGTCCGCCGGTAAACGTAGATTGATTTCAGTCGAGGGCATTCCTTTCAAGACTGTAAAAGAAGCTGCCGTACATTTTGGACTGACTAAGGAATGCATGCGGCGTAGATTGGACAAAGGACTCATGTCGTCCGTATGGGAGACAGTACATCCTAAGAGAGTCTCTCGTCGCAGAAGGCAGAAGACCAAGCCTACCACGGTGTCTGGTGAGCAAACATAGCGTACAGAGGCCGTATAGGCCTCTGTACGCTACTATCTTTTTTTAATTGCTCAACGGGTTAACGACCACCGAATTCCCGGCCACGGCGCCCTCGAGTGCATTAGCTACTGGTCCAGTTACATAACTCATCATTCCAGCTGTAACTTCTTGATGAGCTACTGAGGCCCAATATGCCGGTGACTTCAGAACCTTAAAGTTATTGATCTGTTTTGCCAAGTTAAGCTTAGCTCTAGGCAAAGCATAGATTTGTGAATAGATATCTTGTCCAGCCAATACAGCCAGATAATCCATCAAAATGTTGTCTGAGTCAGTAGCGGCGTTATAGCCAAACAAAGACCCAGTGGAGACAGGCATATGCATGATGCTAGACAGATCCATGACTGAGAAGCTAACATCTATAGCTAGTGGAGTACCTAGATTGGTAAATGGTAGGTTGCTAACACCTCTGGTGATTGAGAGACTGTCAATGATACCTACCTGTATCTGTGCCCTGCCTCTGTCCCATAGCTGGACTAGGAATGGACTAGTGTACGATTGTTTACCTGTTGAAAGAGGTAAGGCTCCAGCCAGAATCATACAAAGTGGAATATAGATATTCGTCATCTGAGAGACAACGTTTCCATATGGGCTGACGAGCTGCATCGTATATGTGGACCTAGGTAGGGAAGCTGTCGAGCTATCCCACATCTTAGGAACGTCGATATAGCCGTTTCCTGCCAGGATACCTAGGGCAGATAGAGCCTTTGGTCCTAAACCGAATGTAGCGCCATCTAGCGCCCCTAGAGCCACATCTTTGACGGTATTGACTACCGTACCTAATGCAGATCCGACTAAGCCACCTACGAGGTTTCCATCCTCAATAGAGAACCTAGCTTGACGTGCTTCAGATGACGTCGAATTAATAGTAGACTGTAAGCTGCTCTCAGTGACGCTATTAGAGAATGACTCTGAAACAGATCCAGTAAAGTCTACCTGAAATACAGCAAACTCAGCTCCATTTCTAAAGTTTGAATCAAGGTAATCCAAAGCTTGAGTCATGAAGCTACTGCCTGTACCACCGACAGTGTTTGTATTTCCAGTATCTGTAGAACCAGACGTATTTGGTGCAGATGCTGCATTTGGATCACTGGGATTTGTTACTGCCCTAGGATCCATCTCTACTCCTGGAGTATTGTTAGCTCCTGTGGATGTAGCTCCATCTGTATAGTAGCTGCCAAATGTAAGCATAGCGTTTATTCTTGCCCTTAAACTATGCTTACCATCAGAATTGTTTGTGTAGGTATTAGCGCTATTACCAGCACTGTCTGCTTTATGCAGTAGTCCCAATGTAGCTGTCTTTGATGCACCGTAATTGTTCTTATAGTCTGCCTCAAAGAGCTGATTGGCCAAAGCCTGCGGCCTAGCAGCAATAGCGTAAACGTCAAAGTATCCTGCTGGATCCATGATTCCAGGGAACATAGCAGACAGTTGCTTAAGTTCCTGCTGATCAAACGTGTATGCTGTATTGATCTTCGTTATATCTCCACCAAGAGTATCAGTGATAACTGACGGTATCAGTCCTTTATTCACACCGATGGTGTTAACCAATGTATTAACTGCTGACCAATACATTTCCATTGTAGGTTTCACGCTATAGTAGCGGCTGGTAGGATTATTGTAGAAAAGCTTAGAGATGGCTTTTCCACCAAAGATAATTGTCGATATGACTGGAAAGGCTATAAAGATACCGATTGTACCTATGGCCTTACCTATCTGATACGATGCAGATACTCTACCTGTTCTAGCCATCATTGAGGCTTCAGGACTAGCTGCATTCAAGAAGAAGTTAGTGAGTGAATTAAACTGAGCTACACCAAACCTCATGAAGATTTTTTGTGCATTGTCGTCAATAGCCTCACTGTAGTAACGACCCATGCCGTAGTTACCACTGGTGTTGCTTAGACTGACATCATTTCGTCCAGGTAATCTACCTTTGTCACGAATGTCACAATACCTAGTGTACTGAGGTCTGTTATTGATACCTATGTTGCCACCCATGGTAGCAGTGGTGTATTTGGCAGAAGCAGTGGACCAATATCTGTTTAAGATATCTTCCTGATGCTGTAGGTCTGTGCCGGCTATCATGAAAGCCTGCTTAACCCATTCTCTATCTAGTAAGAATCCAGTTGGGTCGGATACTGTCTGGGACTGACTGGGTGCATAGGGCACGCCATTACTGTCCAGAACATTCCGTGTGGGTGTAGCTGTGTAATCTGCACCGGACATATCTGTCTATCCTTGTAAAAAGCTCAGAAGATATCTGACAACGTTAAAAAGATCAGTCTACACCGGCTTTACTGGCCGGTGTAGACTGATTAGTTAGCTAGCTTTTCTAGACAAATCTATGGAAGGATTAGGCAATGGCTTAGCTTCAGCCACTGCTGGTCCCTTAGTAGTTGTCTGAGTTGCAGTTTGAGCATTCTTGGGAGACATTTTATCCACTAGTTTATTGATACCGTTTAGCATTTGCTTTTGGACTTCTAGTGAATCCGACAATGTCGAATGAATGTTTCCTACGCTGGAATGCATCTTATTCATATCGAATCCTTGACCTGATTCTACGCTAGGCTTTTTAGCCATAGCAAAGACAGGACTCGTAGTAGCAGTTTTTTCTTTAGCCTTAGGTGCTACTGGCGTTATTTCTCCATGGCTAGCATTCAGTGCTGGAGTAGGAGCAGGAATATTCGATGGCTTACTTGCAGCTGCAGCACTGACATCATTAGCAGCTACGGTGTTCTTCATCGTGGTATTCTTAACATTAGTGGCTACAGCAGTAGTAGGAATAGCTATTCCATATGCTTGAGCTTTAGACTTAACATAATGATCCATGTTAGCGTAGAACTCAGCCACCGTAAATGCATTGCCTGACCTATCGTAAAACAGCGTCCTATTGGCTTTAGCAGCAGCCGGCAATATTTGTGAAGCTATTGCATTGGGATCACTCTTCATCTTGGTCAGTATTGTCTTAGCTCCAGCTGGACCTAGGAAGTGTGCCAGGTATCCATCGGTAGGAGTAGGATTTGGTTTAACTGTCTTAAGGACAGCCAAATTGTCTTTAAGGTATTGAGCACCTATCAGCGCACTGGCCTTTGGATCCGTAGGTGGCGTAGCTGTCGATAGTCCAAACTTAGGACCATATTTAGCCAGCATGTTATGCCACGTACTGCGAATAAACTGGAATAGCCCTGTAGCAGAGCTGGTGGGAGCTTTAGCATTTGGATTAAATCCAGACTCTATAGCTGCCATGGTTTCCAGTATAGACGCAGGCAGTCCTAGAGACTCTGCAGCTGTTTTAATGATCTTCATCACGGATAGCTTACTGCCATCCATCACCATAGATTTCACTTTATCGAAGCTACGTGTAGCAAAATCTGTAACAGGGGCTATCTCTTTGCCAATTGCATTTATCGTAGGAGCAGCTGCTGCCTCAGCAGCTTTAACCTGCTGTTTGGTAAATGCTTCAGTTTTAGCTGTTTTGGCTTTAAGATATTCAGCTGTCTTAACAGCAGCTGTGGCCGTAGCCGCTTTTGCAGCAATAGCTTTCTTCTTACTGTAGTCATATGCTCTAGCCAGCATGTTGCTACTGCCTAGCCATTTGTCTAGATGGGTCTGCTCCTTCAGATCATCTTTCTTAGGAGTGTACATCTTCAGTAACCAATCATAGACTTTATTGACATACAGTCTGGTATCTGGCAATGCAGGCAGGTCAATGAACGGACTGGTGTTTTGTCCATAAGGGCCATCAGGATACTTTGCCGCATTGATGTATTTGATCTTGTCTGAAGACTTAAGTGTATCTAGTCTATCCAGACGAGTAGATGAATCGATCTGATTGAGCACAGTCAAATTGGTTAAGAAGACTGGCTTAAACCTATATTGGAACCACTTCATCAAGTTATTGACAGCTGTGGTATCCTTAGGACTAATGTTGAATACGTCCAGAATAGCTTTTCCAATAGTTTGGCTTGGCTTAAGAGCAGCCTTACCATTATTGTAAACAATTCCTTCTTTCAGCAATATTCCTTCTAGGTTAAGTATTTCGTGATAATGACTCTTCAAAGCAGGTGTTAACCCATATTGAGCCATTCTCAAATTGTCGATAGGTGTGATGTCATCTCTGGTTATGTATTTATAGCCCTTATAAGCGCCATAGCCGATCGCAGCGAGTGCAGCAGTACCCAACACTACCGGAGAAGCAATAAAGCTTCCTACGGCCGCTAGAGCCCCACCAGCAGTAGCCAATATACCACCGCCACCTGCTGCTGCGGCAGCTACTGTACCAGCCTCTGCAGCGCCACCGGCTACAGCTGCACCTTCAGCAGCTATTCCGCCAGCTTCAGCTACTTCAGCACCAGCACCAAACAATCTACCTATGCCTGGTATCTTAGAGAAGACTCCTTTAAAACCACCCAGGATCATCTTGCCCAACCCACCAGCTATTTTCTTAAAGCCACCTAATAGACCACTAGTCAAAAGCTTTATGCCTTTTCCTAACAGACCACCTAGCTTATGAATGAGTTTGTTGATAAAGCCATCTTCATGTTTAGCCTTTTCTACCTTGGCTACGTTAGATTCCAGCTTTTCTCTTTGTTTAGCGTATGCTTCCTCAGCCTTTTTGACACCAGATACATCAGTGCCTTTCTCAAGACCAGGAATATGCTTTCTTATTCTAGCCATCAAAGATTCTTTTTTAACTTCTTCCTCTTCAGGCTCTTTCTTACCAAAGGGTAATAGCGCACTTACCCTTTTTCCAAGATATTTGATTGGAGCAAATGGTAGACTAGCTATTCCTTTTACTCCATTCCAGATTCCTTTTAGTCCTAGCTTAGCCAAAAAACCAGCTGCCTTAAGGCCTAGCTTTCCTAGGAATCCTACAGTCTTAAATACTGCTTTGCCAAGGAAGCCCAGTATTCTGAGATCCCGCACTGCATTTTTGAGAATAAGCCTGGTTAGAGAGAAAGGCTTCTTACTGCCTTTATTATCCTCTTCAACCATCTTGGCTAGATCTGCTTCAGCAGCTTCCATGTCCTTGGAATAATCTGCTTCAGTTTCTTTCTTTTTGCCAGAAGTACGTTTCTTAGCTATTCCTTCTAGCTTCTTTCTAGCCTGCTTTACTTTCTCAGTAGTTTCACCCATGATTCCAGAAGCCTTTTCCTTAGCCTCTTCAATTATCTTAGGTGCGCCTTTCTTATAGGCAGCTTTAAGCTTAGTCTTAGCTTCAGTAAGAGTTTTCTCAGCCTTGTCTTTAGCTTCAGATAGTTTTTTAGCTTTCCTCTCTATACTGGCTTTTTTAGCTTTCAGAGATGGAGCTTCTGTCTTTTTGGCTGTTGTTGGTTCTGCTTTAGTACCTTCTACTTCTTCTTCAACAGGACCTTCGGTAACAGACCCGGTATAGTCAGGATTAGCGAATAGAAGAATATCGCGAATCTCTGTAAGGAGTGTATTGGTTCTCTTATTGCCAGGCATTGAGAACCCTTGGCCTAATTTAAACTTACCAGCCATTTCTTTTATCTTACCAAAGCCACCTTTAGCCAGACCAGAAATAATTTCGTGGCCTTTAGATACAGCTTCAATAGTCTTCCTTCTAACCAGTGCATTCAGTGACTCTATCTTGTCGCCATTCACATCGTAGAGTCCTTTGGCTATATCGTTAATAGACAGCACGATATCACCTTTGGTGTTTATGACTGGGCCTTTTATGTCGTCCAAAGTACGGATAACTTTACCAGTCTTCTCATCGATGTATTCACCGGCATTTATTAATGATGCGTAAAGCACTGGTTTCTTTCTACCAGGAATATAAATATCCCTAGGAGCATTGAGCTCATTCTTGACAGTATCTATCAAGAAGCGTCCAGCATTACGTACCTTTTGAAAAGCAGCAGGTATCTTTTCAGTTACGAATAGATCTGCTTGCTTCATTAATGCCTTAGTATGGTCGTACAGAGTCTCCCTGAGATCTTTAATGGGATTGCCCTTTACATCTACTAGGCCTTTTATGATATTTCGCCTGGTGAGCACTATGCGACCATCCAGATCAGTTACTGGACCAGTAATGTCACCTAAGGTCTTAATTACCTTTTTGCTCTCAGCATTCACATACTGCCCTTGCTTAAGCAAGTGAGCATACAAGGCCGGTTCTTTACGCCCTTTCACATAGACATCCACGATAGGATTCAGTGTGTTAGTTATGGCATTCTTGGTTCCAGACACCAGCCTTTCCAAAGATGGCATGGCTTTTTCTGTAATGAACTTATGTGTAGCGGGATAGGCCGTATTATTCCAGTAGTCAATAGCTTCGCCACCTTTTCTCTTCAGATAGCTACCTGCCGACTTAGAATATCCTACAGCTTTATCCAGAGCTTCACGAAGCAGATGTATAAAGGCATTGAAGACACCACCGTTGACATAGGCGAAATCAGCCATTTTGTCCTTGGCGTATACTCCAGACTCATAAAGCCTGTTTCCACCTTTCTTAAGATGATCCATTGCTTTATGGCCTAGACCAGATAGATCATCTCCACCTTTTTCTCTAGTACCTTCTGAAGGAGCTTTCTCAGCCATTAAGGCCAAAATAGCTTCTACATTTCTATTGATAGAGTAAAGTACATCTGTAGAGCCTTTAGCTTTTTTAAGTTTGTCTTGCTCCCTGGCTAGCTCTGCAATGGCAGACATTGACGCACCATTTAAGCTAATCAAGTCTATCTTCTTGCCACCAGGAGCATATTCTTCACCAAAGTTCTTACGGATATCCTGAGCCATTGGACCAACATGCATCTCGGACGTATCATCGCCATCTCTATATTTCCATTTCTTGGAAAATATATTTTTGAACTTGGAAAGAATTCCCTTGTCGTCAACACTGGTAAAGCCAGTCTTAACATTGTAGTCAGAGCGTGTTACGTTTGGCTCTATAGCTCCAGTTTTTTCATTGACCTTCAGCACATGACATCTAATCAATGCGTCAGTGTCTCCTTGGCGAGCATAGTAGTAGATCTCTTTAAGAGAGCCAGTGTAGTTAAAACCAGCAAACTTATTTTTCATGCCTTCCACCATAGCACTAGCTGTTTCTTCAGGCAGTGTTTTCAGCCACGCTGGTTTAAGTAATCCAGAAGAATCAGACGTGACATATTTCCTAAATCCAGAAATATTTACCTCAGTTTCTCCAAACTTATTCTTTTTGGTGAGGTCTAGCTTACGCAATGTGTCACCATAGCCCATACGGCTATTGTTTTCTACCATTTCCCTTATATCAGGAATGGCATTTCTAGCTCTTTTGGAAGCATTGATGAGATCATATTCGTTTATGCCACCTTGTTTTTCATTATACTTATACCTATTGCTAATGTTCTCATAGATCTCACTGGCGACTTCAGGAGACAATGTAGACAGCCAGTTTTCATCCAGATATGCTTTATGACCTAAGCCAATGGTAGGATTGAAAGAAATGTCCTGAGATCTTTGCTTAAGTGCTTCCAGTGCTTCTGGAGAATACATGGCTTTACCTATGAGCTTATCCATAACTTCTGAATTGTAATAGGAATAGCCTGAATTCTTAGCCATTTCCAGTAGATCACGGCGCATCCCGCGCATTAACCTGGTACTGGACATAAACCGATTATTGGTGTAATTGAACTCAGTCATTGGCGTCTTAAGATCGCCAGTACGAGTAATTTGGATTTCTCTAAGAATCCTGGCTAAATAGCCTGGAATGACTGTAGTGATGCTTTTCTGAGTATGGTAGGTAAATGCAGCAGGAGAATTCAGCTGAGTGAGATTGATCTTTTCACTGGCCAAAGTCATATCTGGCTCTCTATTGGTAAAGATACCTAATGCAGATCTAAGCAAATCTTTACCTTTTCCTACCAGTCCACCTCTGCCATTGTCTTCCAGGTATTTGCTCTCTTTAAGCTCCTTGGCAAAATTAGGAAGATCCAGTACTTTAGATGCTGCTTTCGCCACCATGTTTTCACGGCCACTACCTGGCGGTATTATTTTGTTCTTGTACTTCTTGGTAAGGAAAGAAGCAATGAAGTCTGTGCCTAAGCTTCCCAGCATGTTTCCTAGGAGCTCATCATTGGACACGCCTAAATCGCTGCCCATGGCCATTTGTTCCTTCATGGCTTGGAATGCATCCAGTCCCATGAAAGTCGATTCTATGCCACCTTTTAAGGTAGCTACAGCATCTTGTTTGATTCTAGTCAGTTTATCTTTTACAGCGTCCTTGTATTTTCTAGCGCTAAGCATGCCGGTATCACCAGCACCAAAGAACTTAGTAGCTATGGACTTTTGATATCTGACGCTGTCTGTAGTCTTTTCAGCATCGGACATAGCCGACAAACGAATGAGCTCATTATTTTGCTTACCCAGAGTCTCATAAAGAGACCTGGTAGTAGCCAGCAAATCTGTCTGTACGAAAAGAGACCGATATTGCAGCTCCAGTGATTTCTTTTGGTACGCCTGATTGATCTGATCGTTGTAAGCAGCCAGTCTATTCAGGCTAGTGCTCATCGATGCAAATACGGCATAGTTGGCATTGAAGCGATTCATATCGACTTGTTTGTCGATAGTGTCTTCAGCCTTATCCCTTACTCTTTCCTTGGCGTTCTGCTCTGCCTGCAAAGCAAAGATCTGTCCTAGAGCAGTATTGATTCCTTGTTCACGTAACTGCTCTGGACTGACTTCTTCTCCAGGCTCAGTTGCTCCAGTCAGTTCCTTAAGTTTAGTAGTGAACTTCTTAAGGGTTTTCTGCTCATCTGGAACTAGTTTATCAATTTGTCTGGAAATCTGTTGAAAGCCGGGCTTTACTTCACGGACTGCATCTCCGTACAAACTGTACATTGTCCGATAGATTTCTGACGCATCTTCCGTAGCGCTGCCATACTTGTCTGGGATAACATTGCCGATCTGCCTGGCAAGGAATGAAGGGCTCTTAAGAGTACTTCCTATCCCACTTATGGTTCCCTTGGAGAAGGTAGCGAATCTGGACTTTTTGCCTTTTGAAGATCCTGGAGACAAATCAATATCTCCAAATCCACTAGTGTCATTCAAAAAGCTATCCAGATCGTCGCCAGCACCAGTCTTGAATTCTGTCTTCTTAACCATTGTGGTCAACCTCGTAAAATACGATATTCAGAGGATTGCTAGCATGCAAACAAATTTGATACCTTTTAATCTGGATCTGCTTTACATAGACGATAAAGCAGCCAAGATGATGCATCCCGTGACTGCACTGGACATTATGCTTGGTTCTAGCAGGAACTTTCATCCAGAAGGCTTGTTCAGCACTGAGATATTCGGAAAGATAGGGGACGATAGGAGAAACCAGACCTACTCCTATATTGACCTAAAGGTGGAAATCCTGCATCCGCTTATATATAAGGTCCTGTCTGATTTGAAAGGCCTGTATGCAGATATTCTTCAATCCAAGGCTTTTGCTGTCTGGGATGATTCGATAAAGGACTTCGTAGCGTCTACGCCTACGGCTGGTAAAACCGGCTATAGTTTCTTCATTGAGCATTTCAAGGATATCAAGCATGCTCAGAACGAAAGCCCCAAAAGGGAGTTCAACATCAAGCTGATGGAGAAGTACAAAGAAAAGGCTTTGATGAATAAGTTGCTTGTCATGCCTGCTGGACTGAGAGACTTTGAATTCGATCCTACGGGTAAGCCCAGTGAAGACGAGATCAATACTTACTACAGGAAAGTGCTTAATCTGGCCAATATCGTCGACACCAGCAAAAAGCAGTACAACACTGAAGCTTACGATACCATCAGGGCAGGATTGCAGCTGAAGGTAGAAGAGCTTTACGAATACATTATTGGCCTACTAGAAGGAAAGCACAAGCTGGTTCTTGGCAAGTGGGCTACCAGACGTATTCAGAATGGCACACGTAACGTTCTGACGGCACTGAATACCCATGTCGATCAACTCAATAGTCCTCTTACTGTCAGTACCAATGAGACAGTTGTAGGCCTATTCCAGTATCTGAAGGCTACTCTTCCAGTAGCTATCTATTTGCTAAGGTCAGGATTCTTGGCCAGTGTCTTTACTGGACCAAATACTCCGGCAGTACTGGTGAACAAAAAGACTCTCAAGAAAGAGATGGCTGAAATCAGTCCAGAACACTTCGACTACTGGATGACTTCAGAAGGTCTGGAGAAGATGATCAATGAATTCGGTGAAGAAGATCTTAGACATGAGCCTCTTATAGTCGAAGGCAGATATCTGGGTCTGATCTATAAAGGAGACGGAGTCTACAAGCTCTTCAACGGAATCGATGAGCTTCCTGAGAATCTTGACAAGGATAAAGTCTTTCCTATCACCTTTGCTGAATTGCTTTATCTGTCAGTTTACAAGAAGGTAAAGGACATGGCTGGATTCTTTACCAGGTATCCTATTGCCAACTACGGCAGTATCTATCCGACGAAGATCTTCCTCAAGTCAACTGAGCCTGGAGAAATAAGAGAAGAGCTAGGCCCTAACTGGGCTGATAAGACTGGAGATATAGCCTACCAGTTTCCAGTGAAGGATGGCCAATTCATCAATTCCATGTCTCCTGCTATGGAGCACCTTAAAAGGCTGGGTGCTGACTTTGACGGCGATACAGGTAGCCTGAATATCGTCTATACTGACGAAGCTCAAAAAGAAATCATGAAGACGATGAACAGTCGTCAGTATTACGTAACGATCGATGGCAAGATGAACTTCAGTGCCAGCACCGACATCATCAACTATACCTTGCAGAACATGACTGGAGAATGACCAAATGCTTTTACAGTTTCCTCTTTTCTATAAAAACTATGGGGTAAGAAGACCGCAGCAAATGCTGTCTCCCCTAGTTTTTACGATGGACATGCTGCATTTCCCTAGGAATGCACTGTACCATTTCATCACTCATGATCCAGACGTGGTAGATCCTGATTCCAACAACGTCTATCTTTCGGCCTACCGGAAGAGAATCATGATTGACTTTGTAACTGTGCTGTCAGAGCCTGAAGGAAATCCTCGCAAGAAGATAGCTGCAATCATGCAGTTGGTCAAAGGCTTTCTCAGCAAGCACAAGGAATTCAAATATGTCAGAGACCCTTATATCAAGGGAGCTGACCCATACACGCTGATGATCATCAATCATGCATATATCAGCAAGCTCTACAAGTACAACCCCACTCCAATGGCTGCTTACTATTCGTGGAGAAATAGCGAAGTCACTATGTGGGATAAGGTAATTGAAATTGCTGCTGTTTCAGACAGGGAGCAGTTTCTCTTTTACAATGCTCCGGATGTACTTCCAAGCATTCCTACACTCAAGCTTTACACGATGAAGCTGAACAAGTCCATTCTGAAAGTGCTGGATAGTCCCGGTAAGCTCTTCATTCTGGAAGTCTGGAAATGGCTGGATGCCAAGTACAGACACACCAGTATCTTGAGTAAGGTACCTCAGGAAGCCTTGAGCAAGATCAATCTGGTCTTCATGCACAATGGGAAATGGATAGTCATCAACCTGAACTATCTGGATCAATGGAGAGAAGATCCGGATAAGGAGAAGGTTCCCAATGTACCTACATACAAGCCTATCCTTCTTCAGAAATTCTTCTTGAAGATGGTTATGCAATTGGTCAGCAATTCTCAGCCTTTGGCTGAAGACGTAGCTGACATCGAGAAAGAAGCTACGGATACACCTGCTTCTGTACCTGGAAACAATGCAGTCAATGAAATTGACAAGACTGCAGCTAAAGCTGGAGTAAATCCAGATGAAGCTGATCCAGAAGAAGTAGAGGTTGGAAAGGCTATGCAGACTGAGCCTTTGGCAATCAAGCCAAAGCCTTTCAGTCTAAAAAAGCATGATGCTTCCGATAGGGAACTTGAAGACATACTGAATACCAGTATTATCGAATCTACCTTGGCTAGTCTAGATAAAGAGTTGGAAGCTCTGGACTATATCGAGAAGCAGAATCTTAAGTCCAAGAAAATACATGTCAATGAAGAAGGAGAAGAATCAGAAGCTCCTGCACCTGTCGTGGAAGAAAAGTCTGCGGCACAATTGCTTCATGAAATCAATACAGCTCCACCAGCCAATGAAAGGCTCAAGCAACATCTTGAGGAATATGCTGGCTATGGCCTGATGTCGGCTGCAGATTATCGCAATGCTACTAAAGCCATCGAGAAGTATAATGAGCTACCAAACCCCTATAATCCTAAAGAGCAGATGAAGAATGTTACTGCTGTAAGTCACGAGGACATTCAGGTTAATAGGGAAAAGGCTGTATTGGCTAATGACATGGCTATTCCTGACAAGTCCATGCTACACAGCACACTGAAGACATTCGATTCCAGCTACGTGAATAACGTACATAAAAAAGATGTGCTGGCCATGGTTGGCCATGTACAGAACGCTGGCGTCATTATCGAAGACCATACCGTGGAAGAAGATCATTCTGCCCTAGGTAGCTTCGAATACCATACTCTTAAGCTGAAGCCTCTGGATGGTAAATCATCCATAGTTCGCTTTAAGCTACCTATTGTCAAGCCTGACTCAACATTCATGGCTAATGGCACTAAGTATATCATGCGGAAACAAAGATCAGATCTCCCTATACGGAAGATCGCTCCGAACATCGTAGCTCTCAGTAGCTACTATGGAAAGACATTTGTGCAAAGGAGTGAATATACTGCTCATAATCCTGCGCAGTGGATCTTCAAGATGCTCGATAAGAGCTACAACACGGATGACAATACAGCCATTACTAACATTGGCCCAGCTGATGTTTACGATAATTACTTCAAGGCACCGTACATCTACAATGCCATGGCGCACCATCTGAAAACAGTCTCTACCAAAGAAGTTGAATTGGTTTTTGACCATAGGTGGAGAGAGACTTTCATACCTAAGGACAAGTTAAAGACTATAGAAGCTGATGGCTCTGTGGTCTGCGGCAAGTACCTAAAGACAGGTGAACCTATCATCGTCAAGCCTAACAATGAATTCTATCTTTATAAAGATGGCATTCTTACAGAACTCGGCAACATCTATACATTGCTGCATCTGCCTGAAGAGAAATCTCCAGTAGACTTTGCTAGCGTACGTATCTTCTCCAAGACCATTCCTATCGGTCTGATTCTCGGATATCTGCTTGGCTTCACTAAGCTGCTTAAGCTAAGTGGTAGCCAGTACAAGGTATTGGAGCATGTACGTGGCTACAGCAAGTCAGTGATGCCTGACGAATGGTCATTTGCATTCAGTGACAAGGTTTATGTGTTCAAGCGCAGTGATGTAAAGGCTATGCTGATATTTGGCGGCTTTGCTAACTATGGGAAAACCATAGCAGAATATGCGTCACCTCTGTTCGATGAGCAGGCAGTTTACATGAATCTGCTAGAGAGCATTGGTCTCAGTTCAATCTACCTGAGAGAAATTGACAATTCCAACGATCTGTTTGTGGATCCTATCACAAAAGAGATTCTGGAAGAGATGAAGATGCCAGTCACTTTCACTGGCCTTTTGATTAAGGCTACTGAGATGCTGGAAGAATATAACAATCCTGACTTCCAGGACATGAACTACATGCGCATTAAAGGCTATGAGAGAATGGCTGGAGCGGTCTACAAGGAGCTATCGCATTCTATTCGGGCACTGAGGTCCAGAAGTATTCGTGGACGCTCTCAGATCGAATTGAATCCGTATGCTGTTTGGAAGAACATCACTCAGGATCAATCAGTCAAGATCATCGAAGAGACGAATCCTATCCAAAACCTGAAAGAAGTAGAAGCAGTTACCTATGTAGGGGAAGGTGGTAGGAGCAAAGATACCTTGGTTAAGCATACCAGGGCTTATCATGAAACAGATATTGGAATCTCATCTGAAGCTACTTCGGAAAGTGCTGACACTGGTATCAACTACTATCTGTCAGCTAATCCCAATATCATCAATCTCCGCGGAATGGTCAAGAGTGTGAAGGATCCCAATCCTACCACCAGACTATCAACCAGTGCACTGCTGGCTCCCGGATCTGATCATGACGATCCTAAGCGAGTTAACTTTGTTTCGGTGCAACAATCGCACACCATCGCTGCATATGGTTACAGACAGCCTTATGTACAGACAGGCTATGAGAATGTCATTGCTCACAGAACTTCAGACATGTTTGCATATATGGCTGAGAATGATGGAAAAGTGACTTCGCTTAATGAGCACGGCATCATCGTAACCTACAAAGATGGAACTACCAGAGGTGTACAACTGGGTGTTGTCTATGGAAAAGCTGAAGGATCAGTTTATCCCCATCGAATCATTTCTGGCCTAAAACTAAACCAGACTTTCAAGAAGGGAGATGCCATTGCTTACAATGAAGCCTTCTTCGAGAAAGACTTCTTGGATCCAACCAAGATAGTTTATAAGTCTGCAATGATAGTCAAGACTGCACTGCTGGAGAGTAACCAGACCCATGAAGACTCTTCCAGCATCAGCAAGAGAATATCTGACAAGATGTCTTCCAAGACTACTAAAGTCAGAAACTATGTGGTGGATTTCAAGCAAGAAGTCCGCAATGTACTGAAACCAGGTAGCATGGTATCTCCTAACTCTACTCTATTCATCATTGAGGATGAGTCTACAGCTGGTAGTAGCCTGTTTGATGAGGACACCATTGACACACTCAGAAGAATCTCTTCTAGGGCTCCTAGAGCTAAATACAAAGGCATTATTGATAAGATCGAAGTCTTTTATCATGGCGATAAAGAGGACATGAGTCCTAGTCTCAGATCACTGGCTAATGCCTCAGATAAACTGCTGAAGGAAAAACAGCAAGCCATAGGTAAAGAAGTATTTACTGGTGAAGTAAATACAGACTACAGAACTGCTGGAGAATCATTGCCAGTGGATCACGCGGAAATCAAGGTCTACATCACTATCACTACTAAGGCCGGCGTAGGTGACAAGGGTGTATTCGCTAATCAGATGAAATCTGTATTCGGCGAGGTACTTGGGTACGATCTGACTACTGAAAAAGGTGAGCCTGTCGACAGTTTGTTCGGCTTCAGGTCTATCGCTGCACGTGTGGTGCTATCTCCGATCATTATAGGGACTACCACTACGCTGCTTAAAGTAATCGCCAAAGAGGCCATAAACATCTATAAAGGAAAATGATGGAACTTCATAAAGAGCAGCTGGTAACCGATTCGATGGTTTCCCTGGCAAATGCCAATGCAGTGGTATCTGGCATTGTCATGGCAATTGCTGGAAACGATATCAGCACATCCATCGGTGAAAACACTTTGACCACGGAGATGGTTAGCTCGCTGGTCCAGTCAAGGATCGCAGAGCGCCTCTCTGGCGCAAAGTAACACCTGTCGAGGCCCAATAGCTTGGGCCTCTTTCTTCTTCAAAGTTCAAAGGGATTCACATGCTTAGCGAAAAGATGATTCGGGCAACTGTCCCATTGGCAACCAAACTTGCCGATAAGGGCCTGCGAGTAGTTGCCAAGCCCAATACTGTCATTGAAAGACTCAATGCACAGATCAAGACAGCTTCTGTTTCGAATGGGATGGATATCGCCACAATGCAGGATGAAGATCTGCTCAACATGATCATCACCAGCATCGAAAACCATTCCACCGGGACGTACACAAAGGACAGCATCAATCCCAGCATGCACGACATGCATCTTGGAGAATATGTCGACACTTTCTCCAACTACGTGCGTTCACACATCGCGTATGCCAAGAATGTCGTCGGCCCTGTCGCCACCACTCTCAGCAATCGCATCAAGGCATATCTGCAAGATTACGCTACCAGGGATGCCAAGGATGCCATCGACATCGTTCGGTACAAGTTGCCGGAAATCCTTCAGGACGAGATGTTCGTCGACCAGCTGAAGCACATGACTGGCAAAGCAGCCATTCCGCCGGAGAAGTTCGTTCATTTCGAAGGAAGGGCTCCCAAGGAAATCTCTGACCTGCTGCTTACCAGCGATACCGGGTACAATGCGGCCATTCTTCCCTGGAGCACTCATCTGAAGGAAGGCTTTGTCCTTAGGATCTGGGACAGCTTCTTCTCGAAGGCATCTGGCAATCCGGAGTATTCCTTCAATGACCTGATGGCCCTTCCGATCAACGAAAGGCTCGACGCTGCTCTGGTGATTTACCTCATCTGCAATACGCTCGGCAACAAGGTCGAAACCACGGCAGACAACTACAGCCTGTCGGACTACAAGCGTTACATGCTTCAGCTGCAAGACATGGCTGCCAGCATCATTCTGGGCTGCATGAAGTCATTCGACCTCTATGCCAAGACATCCACCATGGTGCTGAACATTTCCGTCAACAGGAAGTGTGTGGTGGTGTTTGCTCAGGTCTACGATGCCTGGCTGCAGAATGGTGGATCTCCTGAAGTACTGCTCGGCATGGTCGTCGGCAACAGGGACATCAACAATGCCAAGGCCATTTCTGAGAATGCTGAGAACTTCAAGAAGGCATGGGCGTCATTCCAGACGTTCTACAAGGCCACTGAAGGCAACACCATGATGCAGCGTTTCAAGGAGATGCTGCTCACTCAGTTTGAGCTGGCTATCTACGAAAACAAGGACGCATTGGCGGAATATTCCACTGCACATCCCAGCTATGCTCTGAAGTCCAAGGAACTGTTCGAGGACTACATCGGCACTCTTACCTACAAGGACATCGAGGATCCCAACAAAGTTGCACTGCATCTGGCCGGCCGCTGTGTCTTCTACTTTACGGATAGCTACAAGCTGTTGGAAAGCATCGAAGAGGTCTACGCTACCAACAAGAATGCAGACATCCGTGAAGCGGCTCTGGTGGCTTCCATTGTCTACATCACCGACTACGTGCTTGATCAACTCACAGTGACCAAGTAATGGGCCTGACACGTAACCCCGAGGCTGTGTTGTCCAAGCTCAAAGTAAAGGATAACAGAGTCAGTAGCACAGTGTCGTGCAAGATACAGATACCTGGCAGATATGTGCAGGTTAATCTGGCTCAGCTCGGCACTGAGATCTACATATTGGGAGTGTACGCACTGGTGCTGGAGACTGGCGAATATGCCGTCTCCAGCATTCTTTCTTTAGTGAATATTACTCCTGACAAGATCTTGCGTACTAAGATCAATGATGAAGAGTACTATGAGTTTTGGTTTGATGCTGGTAGCACTATCATTGCCAACACTGAACTGATTCTCAGAGACACTATTCTTTATAGCATCTTTAATGAATTCATCATCAGTGGAAGAATTCCCTGGTTCATGAACTACGAGGATGTTGGAAAGCTCTTCAACACTGCTAAGGAATACGCAGGATCATCCATTGGCGACACGTATGAGATCTGGGAGTTCTTGGCCAGCATCATAGCCAGAAGTCCTAAGGATAGGTCTGTATTTTACAGGCTAGGGCAAGACTATAAGTCTCAGCCCCAATATGTCTCACTGACTAGCTTGTTCTACTCAATCAGCAGCACTACGAATAAGCTGGCAGGCAATTACTTTACAGATGGCCTAACCAGTGCTTTGGTAAACCCATCTCAGAATGTAGAAAAAATTGAACAACTCTTAAGGGCTTAAAAATGGCTACCGTGAAATACTCCGCAACAGTACTGAAGGCTTTGGGAAAAGAAGGTGTTGCCAAGCCTGATGAGAATGGCTATTACGAGTTGATTCTCGGTGGCCTGAACATGTTCAATAGCGCTGGAGAGTACTACGTACTGGAAGGCGCCAAATCTCTCTTCGAATCATCCAGTGCGCTCATGCGCAGGATCTCTACCGGCAATCTCAAGGGAGAAGTAGGACATCCCAAGCCACTGCCTGGAATGACCAAGGATGAATACATGGCGCGAATCATGCGCATCGAAGAAACCAACATCTGCTGCCATATCTCGGATGTCTGGCTCGATGAGAACTTCGGCAAGAAGAACCCACGCTACAACAATCCCAAGATGGTAGCCGTTATCGGCAAGGTCAAGCCAGCCGGTGTACGCGGTGAGGCCTTGAAAGAAGCTTTGGAAAACAAGATGGAGAATGTTTGCTTCTCTGTAAGAGCGGTTACCGAAGACTACTATGTCAAGGGAATTAACAACCGTGTTCTCAGAGCCATCTTCACGTGGGACTGGGTGAATGAGCCTGGTATCTTTACGGCTACCAAGTATGCCAGCCCAGCTACTGAGGCTAGGTCTACCGCAGTGGCACTGGAAAGTATCGACGGCCGCATCCTTACCAAAGAGTCCATGGAAAGGATAGTCGAGTCTCCTGAGATCTTTGCTCTGGAAAACGACAAGCAGTTTGCTAGAGAAGTGCTCAGCATCTGCAAAGGTCCGGACTACGAGAGAAATCCTCACTACGCTAAGTGGTGACACATATGCTCCAGAGGCTATAATGCCCCTGGAGCATATGTTTTTATATGCCTTGAAATCTAGGCCTATTTTTTGAATAGCATTAGGTAGCTAGGGGAAAAAATACAGACACATATTACTAATGTGACTGTAACAATGCTCAAATCTCTAGAGCCTACGAAACTATGCATGGTTTCGCAGAAAGGTCAATAGCATGCCTAATAACCTTAAGGGAGTTTTACCAAATGAGTCAAACCGAAAACAAAATCAGTCCCGTCGTTCAGGACATGGCCAAGAAGATCAAAGCCAATCTCGAATTCGATGCCAAGTCCGGCGTCTGCACTGAGAAGACCGAATCGTTCGAAGCCTGCCTGCCTGAAGACCTGTCCATCGATACCGTCCGTCGCGTCGTCGACCACAATGCCAATTTCGTCGCTGCCGGCGCCCTCGCATTCGGCGAACTCGCCGTGGCCGCCATGAGCAAGAACAAGTCCCTCACGGAAGCCAGTGCAGAACTCAAGATGGTCAGCCGCGACAGTGTCAGCTTCGTCATGGAACGCGAGCACACCTACCAGAACCGCCTGGGCAGTGGCGACTCCGTCACCAAGCACGGCGTGATCACCTCGAACTACCATGTCAAGGGCGGCAAGAACAGCGGCCAGCTCAAGGCCGTTCGCAGCCACATGAACGAGATCGCCGCCAAGGCGCTGAAGTAAACAGCTTTCGGCCAGGACATACGCGAGCTCTATGCTCGCGTATGTCTGTTTTGACAAGGAGATTTTGCATGGCCAGTGTAAATGAAAACATAGCTACTGTCGGTGAAGCATTTGCCGCAGCAGCACTTGTTCTGACAAGTAAGAAAGAAGTCGATAAGCTATCGGATGAAGAATTCCAAAACCACATCACTATGGCTCCAGGAGTGGCTATTCTTTACAAGCACATACGCAACAGAATGTCGGCAAAGCAATTTAGCGAGTGTGTTTCTAAAGCACCTGGCGCAGCTTTAAGAAACAATCATGTTCTTGATCTACTTTCACCGAATGATCTGGATGCGTGTATCCACAAGTGCCCTGAAGTAGCGCTGGCAAAAAGCGAGGTGTTGAACAGAATTAGCACCAAGCAATTTCTGAACCTGGTGGAACGAGCTCCAAGACATGCCTTAAGGAACGAAATAGCATTCAACAAGCTATTCAGTGACCAGATCGATTATTGTCTGGCCATAGCCTCAGATGAAGCTCTAGAACATCGCCATGTGACTGAAAAGCTCACTGAAGAACAAATGTCAATGTGTGTCTTAGCCAATCCAAGTAGATTGCCTAAAACCACTGGCTTACGTATGCAGATTGGTGATGAATATTATGCACTAATCACCGATGGCTTGGTTAATCCACCTAACACAGCCTAAAACAGCCTGTATTGCATTTTAATTGATTTTGGAGTAGATGTATCAAGCAAGTAGAAATAATGCAGTAGACGCAATCGTAGAGGGCAGTTAAAACGTTGGAGAAGTAGTTTCAAAACAATTTTCAATTTAACACTGAATATGTGGCAATAGGGCTATGTATTCTTACTAGGAGAATGATGATGCGAGTAGTAATCAGACTTAAAGGAAACTTTCCTGCAATCAACACAGCTTATCTGACGGAACTCAACAGCCGTCATGACAAGATGAAGATTTCCAGGGAAGGAAGTCTTGTAATCATCAACGGGGACAGGGATGTACTCTGGGACAATGGCGTCGGCGATCTCATTCAGATGCTTCGGCGTTCGATGGACTACGACACCTGCGAACTGGAATCGGTTTACGCAGAAGACGCATACATTCACTGGTACGAGACCCATATCGATTTTTTGCTGGCCCGTGGTGGGTACAGCAACCTCTTCGTCTGGCTAGGCGCTCAGGAAGACATCGTTCACGGCATCAAGCGTCTCGAAGCAGCATGTACCGACAAGCAGCATAAGTTCGTACAGGTCTTCAGGGCAATGAATATGCCGGCTGCCAGATCATCTGCTGAATATGGCAGTGAAGTAACGAGGCACGCTGACAGCCTGAGAAGGCTGATTGCAGCTAAAAGCAAGAAAGAGACAGCTGTAGCATAAGGCAAAGACAGCAGATACTCCACAGGCATTGCTGCCTGTGGAGTATCTGTGCCTTCTTTTTTTGCTTAGGGGTTTGCTCCACCCTTGATAGCTTGCGTGCCGAGGTTCTGTTCTCCTTGGACATAGCCTTGAGCCGTAGCAGCAGCCACGTCCGAAGCCAGGCCCTGAATGAACGAGGGACGCAGATAGGGATTCGCATTCGTCTGATTGATGCTGGTCAGAATCGATTGTGCGAACACGTTCGTGCCCAGGTTGAATTGCGACAAGGCCGAGAAGTTGATGGCCAGCGTGAGCAGCTCAGAAGCACTGTTGAGATCCCTCTTGCCGATGATTTCACCGGTGGTCTTGGGCATCATGTTCGTGGTGACCCAGGACTTGACCACTGAGGTATGGGTAGGATCGGGCTCGATGAACAGGCAGGACATCGATGTGAAGTCAGCCAGCAAGTCCGTAGGAGCAGAACCGCCAAGAGTAGCCACGAGAGCCGTCTTGGTATCCGGATCCATCATGCCGTAGGAAATCCACTGCTGAAGGAACGTCTGGATAGGCAGACCGTACTTCTCGATGAACGTGAAGGTAGGATCGGACCTGGTCCTTTTCGCATCAGCGATTTCCTGCTGGATTTCACCAGCGCCGCCGACATTGTGTTCGGCGAATTCGACTTCGACAGTTGCGTTCATGCCTTCGATGCTGATGGCGTGGAGTTCCACCAGGCTCTTCAGGGTTTGCACCCAGACCGAAGGATTCGGCATCAGTTGGAAGAACCTCGGAGCTTCCAGAAGAATGCAGATGAGGTTCCTGCGAATGTATGCTTGGTTGCTCACCCATTGGGTGTAATCCGGAGCCCATCCGAACTGTCCACCGTAGGTAAGATCCAGCATCTGTGACGGCTTGTCTGCCGCAAAAGCTTGGCTTCCCAGCAAAGCATTGGTTAGTCTGGCCATGTTTCAGTCCTTAGTAGAGATGTTGGAAGAATGACTTAAGCTGTAGGAGTGGCCAAGTCGCTCATGCGGAATGCCTGAACGTACGTCGTCATGACCGTATCCATGTTGTTGCTGTAGATCTTGATAGGCAACGTCCAGCTGAAGCCATTTGCCGCGTCGCTTGTCGTGAAGAATGCTGCAGGAACGATGACGAACCTGTTGTCGAACTTGCCCTTGACTGCATCACTCACGAAGGAATTGACCCTTTCCACCAGCTGAGCACCGGTCAGATGAGACACGCCGGAGAATTCACGCCATGCAGCATGCGCGACCTTGTTCAGGTAGCAGATGGCCATAGCCGTAAAGTAGCTGTTCAGGACAGAGGTATCGTTGTTGTATACCGTCTTCAGTGCCGGGAAGAATACAGAACGACGATCGTACGTCTGCACCCAGTTGAGACCAGCGTCCCAGGCCTTGTTCCTAGCCGTGGCAGGCAGCCAGCTGATAGTAGGATTAACCATGTACTGGAGAATCGAGCCAGGAGCTCCATCGAAGTTGGAACCATTCTTCCATGCTCCGTTGCCAGCACCCATGTAAACTGCCGACTTGATGGCAACTTCCAGGGTGAGAGGCAGAGGCTTGGTGTATTGGCTGTTCAGCAGCGTGGCGCTGTAGCCCATGACCATGCCGCGCATGACCGGAGTACCGAAGTAGGTCGATTCAGGATAGAGCTGGAGCTGCGTCCTGAGAGCGATAGCCGTGGACATTTCCTGAGCTTGTGTGAGCTGCGGCTGATCCACCTCGTAGGTCGAGAGAACGACGAAGGTATCGTGCCTGACACCGACGAATGCGCACATGGCTTGCTTCGTAGCCAGCGGGAAACCGGAGTCGTACATGATCGATTCGACGTTCATCGCCAGATCCTGAACAGGATCGTTCGGGTCGAGGTAGCGCATGCACTCGGTGGCAACCAGGCCAGCGAAGAGAGTGTTGTTCATCGTGCCATCGGAACCACCAGCAGCCATGACGTTCGTGTATTGCGACAGAATCGTCGAATTGGCAGCCACGACAGGAACGATAGCGCTGTAGGGAGCACCTTGGCTGGACACCCAGCTAGCGATGTTGATCATGTACATGTCTGCAGGATTGGCAGTGATGTCACTGAAGGAATTGATCAGCGGCAGTTCTGCATTGTAGAATTCCTGGAGAAGCGTGTCCAGATTGTTCTGGTAGATCGCCATCTTGCTGAAGTCACCGTAAACAGGCGGGTATGCCGGATTGGTGAGATCTTGATAGCTTTGCAGGAAGACATCGCCGACGTAGAGTTGAGCACCGGTAGCATCGAGCGAGCCAGGCAGGAGCGAAACCATCACGGACTGATCGTTCAGCACCGTCGGAACAGTAGCCGGAGCAGCCGTCGGAGAAGCAGCTTCCACAACGCTGAAGTTGTAGAGATATGCCCTGATGGAATCCATCAGTGTCGTAGGCATATTGGTTGTGTTCTTGATCGTCGGAGCCGAGATACGGATACCGCACTGATTGCCGAAGGAACCAGGTGAGGATACCATGAACTCGAAGATCGGATAGCGTTGCGACTGAACGTTCGGAGTGACCGAAGTATCGACCTGGTCTCCAGGACCGACTACGGCTTGCCCGAATTCAGTCTGCAGACCAGTAACCGTGGACTGATTGGTCACGACCCACTTGACGTTGTAGCCAGGTGCCGTGACAGGTGTGGTGACGCCATTGACCACAGTCGTCAGAGGAATCTTGTTGCCATTGGCATCCATCATGAAGGAACCGTCAGTGTTCCGTTCGTATTGCGGGATCTTGGTCGGAAGCACGTCGAGCGAAAGAAGCATGTTCGCATTCGGGCCGATATCTGCCGGCAGTACACGCTGAAGCATGCATGCATTGCCCTGGGCATCGATGTTGTTCGCGAACACGGTAGCGTGGTTTGCAAACTTGCCAAGCAGATTGAACGTTTCTGCACCGAACATATTGATGCGCTCTGCACCGGAAACCAGCTGAGGAACAGTCGGGCCTTTTTGGGCATAGAGGTAGAACTTGGGGAGATGCTGCGGAATCTGGTCAGGTACTCTGCTCGGCTGAGTCGTGCTCAGATCCTGAGTGCCGAGGTCGATAACCATCGGCGCGGCATTGATGATGTATTCAGGCATGATTTCCTCTAATTGAAAGTTGAACGCGAAAACTGAGCATTTTAGCAGCAGTACCTTAATGCCACTACGTCGTTATACCCCGTACTATGGATGTAGTAACCAATCCTTTGAAACTAGTCCAAATACCTAAGTAGGGAGTAAGATATGCCTCACAATAAAACCGTCTATGAAACTACACTCGGACGCGCCTTATCAATAGATAACGTACTGCATGCGCTCAAAAAGCAGATCGTCGTCTACGGGGACAGTACTTCAAAAATAAAGCTCATATCATCAGTAGATTTTTTACCACTAGAAGTCTTGCCTGGCTCTGAAGTTCCTATCTTCGGACACCCGATGCTGGTCGAGAATGTCAAGGGAAAGAACTACTTGGCTATTGATTTGCGCATGCTGGTCAAAGTAGACGGTGATGAAAACCTGGTCGTTCGCAATCAAACTGACTATGATTTTGCCTATACCCGCTACGTGATGAACTACGCATGGCTGAACAAGGCAGACGGCCAAATCAGAAACACGTTGGAATTTGCTGGAGTGGTCTATGCACACTGGCTGAGCGAAATCATCTCCAGAAAGTTTGCGCTGGATCCAAGGGACCAGATTCTCTTCAGCATTGTCAGCCATTTCTTCTACCAGTCTTTGTTCGGCGGTTGTGAAGAACTGACTGAAGAAGTCAAGCAACTGATGGCTGCGAAGGCTATCAGGGCCACGAATGCACCTAGCGATCTGGTTCTGGAAACAGTCGACAAGATTGTGCCGATGTCCAATATCGCTGAATTCTGCGAAAACATCAAGAAGGTACTGGACAACATTCGTCTGAAGGACTTCAACTCCGGCGTCCTGATCTCCTCTGTGGTTTCTAGCTGGTACGGTCTGTCTGCCAAAGAAATCATCACCATGGCCTTGGAACACATTCCTACGTGGGTTTCAGTCTGCTATGCTGCCATTACCCAAAGAACCTACAAGAACACAACGATCAATATCATCGGCCAAAAGTACGGCAAGCGTGGTGTGGCTGAGAACTTCATGAAGAACTACGTGGAGATCATCAGAGAGTTCGAATCTAAGGAAGATACAGCGTCAGCTCACCTGGCTGGCAGCATCGCACACGCCATCGAGGATCTGGAAAAAGTCACATTCTGATCCTTTCTTTATATAAGGATAAGTTATGGACTTTCTGGTGAATTATGCACTGAAGAATATTTGGTGCAACAAAGGGCAAAACAAGCAAGTCATCATGCAGTTGGCAAGGATAAGCTCAGCAGAAGGTGTATTGAATTACACTGGATTGATGAACTCAAACTTGCCTATGCCCACGATTGGCGAATACTACCATGTGTTTCAGGTAGGTCAGGTTAGTCCATTTCTAATTGGTCTGATCACATCCAATCCAACGTGGGCTTACCAAAACTGGGTAAGCATGCAAGACACAATGAACGTCATGCCTTTGATAGCGGACATCTACAATATCAACGGAGTGCATGTTCCTAGATATGATGTCTTTTACAGGTTTACTCGTAGCAGAGACCTGGTAATCGCTATCAGAGTTAATTACAGAATACCTGTGGACTATGCAAACGAAAACATCTATGTTCGTCTGTATAGCAATGCATATTTCAACATTATTGGCAATACAGCGGGCATCGTGACAGCTGGGGCTAATTATGGAACCACTACAGACATTCTTGCGCTGCAGACACTGTATCTTAAGTATAAAGCAATGCCTGGAGCAGTATCTTGCTTCATCAATGGACTAGCTGCTGATTCCATTGATTTGACGAATGTCAACATAGGCGACAGTGCAGAATTCATTTATGATCCTAGCGTTAAAAGAGTGCTGACAATACCTGTTTCCAGTTTGGTGTCTTTTAATAGCTCTATGGATCAGAAGTACAAATATCTGATACATGACTCGTTGGCCAATAACAGCACGGTCAACTATGAGCGTGACATTGACATATATATGGTCAATCCGTTTACACCTGGTAGATACCGTGGTGTCTACTATCATAGAAATGCAGCTGACTCGCATCGAATGGTCACGCATCGTGACTATAGCGTCCCAGTAAACTATATCGATACCATTGGCAATGATTTTCAGAATCTGGCAGCTAACATAATTGCTGCTGGAACCAGTCTGGCATTTCCTATGCTGACTAATCTGAATCTTCTTGTCTACATCAGAGAAGGTGGATACAATCATTCCGTGCCTTACGTAGCTAATAGGGTCCATGACCTCTATAAGCTCAGTGACGCACAAGTTGTCGAGGCAATGATAGGTAACAATGCTACCGTGCCTATCTGGACCGCAGATGCATTAGAAAGCTCTCTGTATGCTGAAATCATGAGCAACGATGGCAGAACCATCACTGACACCATGGTGCAGAATGCATTGGGGTATGACGCCTATGCAAAAATACTGGCAGACACGCCTAGTCCGGCCTACAGCATAGCAAATCAAATTGTGGCTGATGTTCCACCTGGCTTGCAAGCTAGCTACACTGCCTATGAATACGACATCAATGGCGTGATGCTAGACTACTACCAGGGAACTCCTGGAAATACCTATACAGCTACAAATCCAAACACTGCCAAAGTAGAAATGCTATATGGTAGGAATACATACACTCCGGATGTCTATTTTGGCACTACGTTGATTGCAGAGCCAACTGGATGCAATTACAGAGTCTATCAGGAACAGTACGATGGTAGCTGGACTGACATAACTGGCACTACGGCATACACTGTGTCAGGTGGCTTTATTCGTTGGTCGTCTACAATACCGCCTGTGCTGCTGATGGTAAGAACAGATAAGACATTACTGAGCTATGACGTCGATATGATGCCGTATGACGGCCTGCTCTATCTGAACTTCACTGAAACTGAAGACATGAATGGAACACTGATGGCTAGGCCTATGCCAGTGCCAATGGGTGATCTAGAAGTATTCTTGAACGGATACTCACTAGTAGAAGGAATAGACTATATTGTCCACTTCCCGATGCTAGTCATCACCAATGTCTCTAGACTTGTACAGCCTGCTAACACGACTGTCCAGAAAATCCACGTTAGATGGACTGGCTTCTGTGATCAGAATCTGAATTACAATAAACCAATGAGTGTAGGGTTTGTAGCAGATGGCGCTCTGAGTGATGCTGGAGTGTATGAACCTATCGATGGATCTGTAGCTAGACTGTCTGTAGCTGGCACGTATCAGACATTGGCTGCTGCTGGAATAGATACCAGTAAGGTAGGTACTGCGGCTAGTACTATCTACAATGGAGCCCCGTACTCGTTGAAAAAACAAATGGTGCCTATCCAAAACCTGATAGGAACTGATCTGGTGTCTTTTATGCAAGAAGCTAGAAGCACAGATAAGACCATATCTCAATATCTGGAAATGTACTTACAGAAGCTTACTGAGCCTCTGATGTCCATTCCACAGCAATATCCAGTCATGAGCCCTTTCATAGTCAAGATACTTTATGTTCTTGTCAATAATGAGTATGCTCCTGGAGCTATAACAGTAAACATGCAAGATACTGCTATTTTGGCTTTCTGTAAGCAATATGAGTCGTGGCTGGCTTTCGATCCAATAAATTCAGCTAACACCATTGATGGCAGATTTGCTGTAATAGTCCCGTCTAACCTAACTACCACAATAGAGCTACCGCTGGCAGCATACAGCTTCTTGCTCAGTGTGGTTAGGCTATATGGTCAAGGACTAGTCAATCTAGCAGCATACATCACGCTTAAGCCTCTTTGACACTTTTTTTCGGAGTTTAATCTATGGGTAATTTAGCCACAACTGGGGTTATAGGAAATGATGGCGTAGCGCCTATCTATAATCCCAATGGAAGATGGAGCTGGTGGAGTGTCACCGAGATCTATACCGCAGGTGGTCCTGGTAGCGGAAAATACGTTCCAAACATCAATGACTATGCCATGGACCCTGATACAGCCACTGTTTACAAGGTTACAGCAGTGGATCCTATTACACTGGCTGCTACACTTGTCGAGACGACTATGTCTCCAGTACCTGGATCTTTCGTACCGCCTGACATTTTGTTTGGTGTAGGCCCAGGTACTCAGGCAGACACATATCGTGTCTATCTCGATACCAGCGTAATTCCTTACGTTCTTGCTGTCGACGTTCGGCTGAAGGTAGCTGGCACCAAAGCCAAATACTGCAAGATCTTCTTGGGATCTTCGCTAGGCAGTGCTGGTACAGTAATCTCCATGGTTTACGATGCCAATGGCAATTTCCTGTCGAACAATGTTCCTCTGGAAACAGTAGCTATGGATAATGTCACTAACTATTCCATCCAGGTTGTAGCTGTATGCAATACGGTAGAAGCCATTCCTGATGGAGAAGTGGTAACGGCAGTATTCTACGATGATCAGGCCAATGTCGTCTCCAAGAGGCAGTTGCTCGTGGAAAATACGTCATTCATCAGGTCTCTGAATGTTTCCCAGAAGTATATCACCTCGATTGCTCTGGACTGTCCATTCATTCCGTCAACCAATGGATCGAGCATTGAATTCCCGATGAATCTGCCTATCAATGCACTGAATATTCAGTGCGTGGTGACATATTCAGACGGATCTACGATTACGCTACCCATTGATGGCACCAAGGTATCGCTGATTGGACTGAATCAATATGTGTCCAATATCGTTGGACAGAAAATACCTTTGGTGCTCTCGTATAAGCTGGCACCCAATGAAGTGGCCTACAATGCTGTCAATGGCAATAACAAATACATCACGGTAGCGTATGACTTGGTCACTACCAATCCAGACAACTCCTACGACGTAAAGGTCTATGGATATCCTGAATGGAACGGCGCAGTGCTCGGCTATGTGATGCGCTTCTTCATGGTCAATCTGGACAGGAACATCTTCTTCGATGTTACGCCGCAAACTCTCTTTGCTGCAAATACAGGCTTGTTCGACCCTCAGAAGTATGGCTACGTGCAGCGTAAGGCCATTGAAATCGATCTGAGTAAGGTATCTGGTATATTCAAGCCGTATATCTATACACAGCTCATGGACATCAATCTGATTCAGGCTCCGTCTGGATCCGCTACTCCGTGGACAATGTCTCAAGTATCCGGCAGCGATATTCCTGCATTTGGTCAAGGACTGATTGCTACTATGTCCAGCCTGACCAACTATACTCAGCTGGACATTACGTCTGGAATTGTTGATTTCAATACATGGCTGCAAAACATGTATGACTATACGTTCCCGCTAATCAATACCTTCAATGAGACCACTGCGCCTACTCCTACGCATTTCTCTCTCTGGTACAAAGGTCAGGAGACCATTTATCCGATCTCTAGCTGGAATCAGCCATTGGCGGCTACAGTGCCGTTCAATCTCTACGACAACGTCTATATCAAGTTCATCAACAGGACAGTAAGTGGCGACATGATTCTGTCTGTAGCAGGTATGATGATCAATCAAGTAGGTTAAGTCAAGCATAAGCACATATCCACAGGGCTGCAATAGCCCTGTGGATATGTGTGTCGTTTGTTTTTGATGGGCTTTAGAACAGCCATATATTATCTTAAGGATGTGACAAATCAATCGATATTTAAAAGAAAGGAAACAAGATGCTGTTTCTGCACCCAGTTGCTTCTGGTAAGAAAGACAATATCGGCAAAGACCGACTACTTCTTACACAAGCTTGTCTGAAAATCTATTACAAGGATGTCGAGATCTCAACAGCCTTCGACAATTCTTCAAAACCAGCCAATTTGACTAATGTGCTTTATCGCACTGATGTCAAAATCTATAGAGGTTGCGACGATCTCACACGACACATCGGCTACAAGAAAGACGATTACCAAATCCATTTCGGCTCAATTGAAGATCTGATTTGGATCAAGAAAAGAATCGACAGAGCTTTGAAGCTCGGTCTAATTTAACCTAGTTAGGGAACTAAAATGATATTTGGACATATCTGCAACGAACATTATGAGAGTCTCGACTCAGACTCAAAAAGAGCACTAATCTTCGTGTTTTCCAGTTTGTCTGCTCAAGCAAAATTTGAGGCTACTATGGCAGACCGCAGAGATAATCATTCCAAAGGCGGTCCATTTCCAGAATACGGCGATGCTGGGGCGGCATATACTCTTGAAGCCTGCAAGACTGGCGAAGGTCTCTGGACACCGTACGTAATCTGTGGCTTCACTCAATTCGTTCTGAAAGCAGGACAGCCGTTAAAGGATGCTAGGTCGGCTTTAATGGAAAGCCTGCAGATGTTGTCCACAGTGTCGCTGCATCGTGGGTTAGTCCACACAAGTGAGAATTTTTCAGGTGTGGAGCACATGCCTGTGTTTGCAGACATCTATGGCCAGTACATAGGCCAAGGAATGCTGAAAGAACGCAGACGTAATCCCAACTACATCAGCACTGTATTTACGGACGTAGGAGTCGGTGCTGTTTTCACGTTATGTGCCATGCGTGGAGAAAAAGAAGAAAAATGGACTGGGGCTATTTACTGCGGGGCAACTGCGACTATCGTCAAAACAGTTGGCTATGATTTCAATGACGCTAGCTCTGCTTTAAAAGCCTGTCAGGAGACTGCCGTTAAAATACTGGCTAAGGATGCACTGGAAGTAATACTCTAGGTTGAAATAGATTAGGAGACAATATGCTATATGCTGGCGACAAAATTGAAATAACAGAAGAGATGCTGAATCTGTTTGAATCTAAGCATCCCGTTCCAGATGCACTAGTGCGCATCGGATCTGAATACATGGCTAAAGTAGCCTGTAAAGAATCACACGAGATCCTGACAAACTACATGAAGCAACTGGAAATCTTCTTCTCTACATACATCGGAGAAAAAAGAAAGAAGCCAACCAGAGAAGATTATGAACTAGCTGCTCTGGCTGCAGGAATTGACGGGGTTTACGTTTTTCGAGCTGGTGGAAGAAATGGATCAGGACTCCCCTACGACCGTGAAGGGATTCAATTGACTGGTGGTTCTTACTGGGATGCTTACACAGTTAATGATGATGCATTCAAGCTGCTTCATGTGCTCCAGAGATACCATGGACCTGAAACACTTGTTCAGTTACTTTGTGCCGATGTGGCCGCCACCAAACGAGCTATTTTCTGGCTTGCTGTGGTAACAGGAAAACAACTGAGAGGGGATTAAAATGGAAAGTAATTTTGAAGAAGCATTACGGTTCCTTAAGGGAAACGGATATCTCAAAGAGCTCGATGATCTTGGCGATATGCCCAAAAACAAAAATGCCCTAGATCATCTAAAATACCACGAAGTACTTCGGGCCACCGTGCTCAAGATCATGCACGCTGGTAATCTGGATGACGCTGCATTCAATGCATGTGTGGAAATCCACCCAACGGCAGCCTTATCGGAAATCACATCTCTTCATAGACTGTCAATGCAAAATGCGGTTATACTGGCGAGACACTATTGATTACGCCACCCCAATATAAGTCAGCAACTGCCGCTATGGCCAAAGGCACGGCTAGATTGACTTTTAGATGTAAAAGTGAATTACAGGCATTGATCAAGAGGGGCTATCTCTAAACATTCAACACGAGGATTATCCTTTTAGCCCTAGTCGAAAACCCCGTCATTTATGGCGGGGATGAGACTGAGACATATTGTCTATTATATGACCATTATGCTGCTAAGCATAATACCTAACCACAGAGGGCCCAACATGAAACATCAGACAGTAAAGCAACGGCCCTTTGTAAAGGGCTATAAGTATCCTATCTACCCCACTGCCTCTCAGATAGAGCTGCTAGAAAAGACATTCGGCTGCTGCCGATTCGTCTGGAATAGAGCTCTAGCTGAGGCTCAGCACGACTACGAGGCCTATCTGGCTGTCAAAGATCAGGAGCCACTCGGCGGTGTAAAGCCACCCGTCCTGACTGGCTACACATTCATCAATAAGCTCCCTGCCTATAAGCTAGAGCATGACTGGCTCTACGAGGTCTCGGCACCTATTTTGCAACAACAAATGCTCCATCTAGGTGCTGCTTTTTCAAAGCTATTTAAGGAAAGAAAGGGCTACCCTAAGTTTAAGAAAAAGCAGCACCAGCAGTCGGCTACATTGACTACTAATTGCTTTAGATTCAAAAGCGATGGTGAGCTATACATCGCTAAGTCCTCAGAGCCACTAGCCGTAGGCTATGGACGTAAAGGCCACGTACGTAGGCTACCATCCGCCCCTACCTCGCTCACCATCACCAAAACAGCCACTGGTCGCTATTACGCCAGCTTTGTCTGTGAGTATGTGCCTGAAAAGACTCAGGGTACTGGCGAAATAGGCCTAGACCTAGGCATAAAAGACCTAGTCACCATCAGCACCGGTGACAAAATAGCTAACCCCCGACACCTCAAGCAACACGAGGCTAATCTCAGGCGTAAACAGCAAAAGCTAGCCAGGTGTAAGAAAGGCTCCAAACGCCGTACTAAGGCCCGTATAGCCGTAGCTAAGATACACGAGCAGGTCCGTAACACCCGCAATGATTTTCAGCACCAGCTGTCTCGCAGGCTAATCAACGAAAACCAAGTGATAGGCCTGGAGAATCTGCGAGTGGCTAACATGATCAGGAACCAAAGGCTATCGAAGCATATAGCCGATGTAGCCTGGTCAGCATTTACTACAAAGCTGATTTATAAGGCCAGGGAGTCTCAGCACTGCAATATAGTCAGGGTGGACACATTCTATCCCTCTAGCCATATTTGCAATGCTACAGACCTACGCCTAGATAGGCCGCTAAAGCTCTCTGAAAGAGAATGGCTATGTCCGCACTGCGGCCAAACCCATGACAGGGATATCAATGCAGCCCAGAATATCCGTGATCAGGCTCTGCTACAGCTAGCTATACACCGTGTGCCATTGAATGGCTCACTAGTGCTAGCCCAGGCAGCCTAAACCTAATACACTGCCCGCGATGACTGTGGGTGGCTGCTCGCTGAGGCCTCTGGTAGTAGACATGCCTATGATGCGAGAATCCTCGTCATTTATGGCGAGGAGTGTGTCAACCAGTTAGCCATAGTTGAAAACCTCGTCATTTATGGCGAGGAGTGTGTCAAGACGGAGTGTGTGTCAAAAAAGGAGATGAGATCAACCTAGGCCATCGTGCTTAGGTTGATTTTTTGTTCAATAGATTTTTTTAAAATCACATATTACAAAACTAATATAGGCGTATATTCAATCAATGGTGGTTGAATAGGATTGCCTAAAGGAGAACGGAATGACACGAGCTAAGAAAGCAATACTCAACAATATCGTTGCCAATCTCGCGTTAGAAGTGGCAGTGATGCATGAGGAAATGGAGATAAAACGTAAAAGACTCATCTCCACCGAACAGTTCCTGGCTAAAGCAATAAGGATAGCCAAGAAGGCCGATGAACAAGGTCTGGATGACGAGGATGTTGAGGAAAAGATGGCTGTTGCCGAGCTGAAAGAAACGGTGGTGCTTCTCAAGGAATGCAGGGCCTTGCCGGATATCAGTCCCAAAGCATACGAATATCTCAAGGTGCAGGGATTACTTTAAAAAGGAGAAGTCATGAAGTCCAAAGAACAAAAGCAAATCGAAGCTATTGCTCGTAAGAGAACATCGTTCAATTACATGCATGTGCAACCGTGGCTCACAGCAGTAGATAGACTCAATAGGACTAGCAAACCGGATGAGATTTTAGCAAAGCATGCTGAAGAGATCAAGAAGCGCATGGTGCGTGCAGCACATGAGGCCAGGATAGACATCCATGGCAACGCTCTTCGCTATATCTTTATCAACGAAGTCTGGTGTGAGCTCAGCCGAGAAGGTCTCATCGTTCGCAAGGATGTATCTCGCACAACTGTCTTCGGCAATGAGACCTGGGCTGAGTACGATAAACAATATCTGTAGGAGCTAAGATGTCTTCAATATGGTTTATTGACCAGAGCACTGGTCTTAGATGCTGCATAGCCCCAGGTACATATCCGGAATATCTTTGCGGCTATGTCCGGATCCCGTATTCCAAACTTCGCAAGAGACTGATGGCTAGGTCAAAAGTAACCTGCAAAGGAAGCTTTAGGCACATCAGACTCTATCGAGCTGATACTCCAGAGATTTTGAGACTGGATGTACATGGTGGTGTCAATTTCTTTGGAAAGATCTACAAGTATCCGTATAACAGGCCTGTCAGAGGACTTTGGATTGGATTTGAATGTGGGGACATCGAGGATTACAAAAATCCTAAATCTCTGAAATATGTCAAAGGAGAGGTTGTCAAGTTGGCTGCACAAATCCACCAACTACTTAACAAGGAAAAACACAAATAGGAGAACACCGTGATAGAATTTGGTAAAATCAAAAGGATAGGCCAAAACAAGTTGCTGTTGAACATCTATCCCTCGGAATATGTGGCTGACCTGGCATCATTCCATGAAGAGTTTTCTGGAAAAGATACCCCTGTAAGCTGCTGGAAGTATCCAGGTGGAGTAGAACCACTCTATGTGCTGGAAGTAACCAGGTGTAACCCAGCAGACCACTGGATAGGCCGAGTCTTCAAAGGAGAGGGCAGCAGGCCAACTTACGCCATCAAGAAGAAGCACATGACTCCGACAGACCTCTTTTGTGGTCTAGTCGAGCATTTGATCGGCACTTACAAAGTGCGTCTACCACTTTACAAGTCGCCATTGCTGGCCTTGGATGAACATGGAGAAAAAGTCCAGGTAAAGCTATTCAGTCAAGTAAACAGATCCTACGAACAGAGCTACGTGTACACCACTAGCGACAAAACTTTGGGCCTGGATATCTTGGCCAGGATGGACACAGGTTCAGCGTATACCATGCAGTTTTTGAACAAACCTTCTGAGAAAGGTGGATACGAATGGTGCTGCGCCATAGTCTGTAGTGCGACAGGTAAAGCTCTGTACAACGGCGTCATTTCGCCTGAGAAAGGAACAACAATACCTAACAAACTGTATGATGTTCTCCGTGCAGAAATTCAAAAGAGGCTCAAACACTTCGTCGAAGACAATACGGTTAAGGGACCTCTCAACCTCAGGAATTAAAACTTGTCTTCAACTACAACCTAAGGAAACGATATGTTCATTTTCGATCAGCTGTCCGAAAGTCACAACGGCAGAATCACTGAGCTGCATATTTTTGGCTCAGAATATGCCAAGCAGTCGTATGAGTTTCGCTTGAAGCAAAGAAAAGACTACGAGGCTATGTTTCCAAGCGTTGGCGTTAATAGCATCAACGACGGCATTGCCATCGTGGCTCGTGTCATCCAAGATGATGACCTGACGTATATCGCCATAGCCAGATCTGGGTTCACGGGTGACTCCTTGGTATTTGCAAACGAGTGCACTGGAGATGTCAGAAGTAATCTCCTCTCCATTCTTACTCTGCTGAAGGAAGATGTTTTCCAGAGCAGCTTCTTTACCTGTGGTACTGAAGAAGAATATCAGGGCAATTCAGGAGTGATACAGCGAGAAGTGACGATAGAGCCTCCTGGCCAGTTTGACGGTCTGAATCCTACTGCACTGGTCAATGCCATCAATCTACGCATCGACAGCTGCTACATAAGCCGGCACTATGACGTGGATTTCTTTGGGGCAGGATACATCTACGTGCAGCGTGCCGTTCGCCAATCAAGTGGAAAATGGAAGGCATGTATTCGCTGCGGTGTCACCGGCTATCTGCTTTACGACGGCCATGTCGAGCATCTCACTTCAGATGAAGCTTTGGAAGAAGCAAATAACCACATGAAGCAGTCGGTTGTCCAGTCGTTGACTGACTACATGTCCTCTCTCTGAAGTAAGTAGCCTGTCACAGTCAGCCTAGGATATTTTCCTAGGCTGGTTCTTTTTTGGCTACATATTACTCTATTGTACATTTCGCTCTTTTGGCTAAATGCTAACAGTTTAATAGGAGATACCAATGTATTTGTTTGGACGCATGACCAGAAACACAATAAATCATCATTTTGAAGTTCCAGTCTATCCGTCTCTTAATGCAAAGGCCATACACATCATGCATATGGAGAATTTCCTAGACATATCTCTGAAATGCAATGATCTTCCAGTTCCGTTGAACTGTGTTGGACCAATCTACATACTCAAAGCTAGTGCTGTAAAAGATAGTGATGAGTTTACACTGTCTGTCCATTGCCCAATTTCCAGAAAAACTCTTTACATGGCCCAGAAGAGATATATCTCGAAAGAAACGGCCATCAAGGATGGGGCTAGACTGCTAGACCCTCTGGATGAATTTGATTCAGCATTTCCAATCTTCAAGGAATGCCCAGCTGGCATTGATACGGAAGCGAAAAAACACACTCTGGTTTTTGGATGCACGACTGCTGAACTCACTTTTGAAAGCATCGTATCCATGCGAGGCATCAATGCAAATCTGCAAAAATCTAGCGACGTGAGCATAATTGGTGCTGGTGCAGCCTTTGTGTTACGAGCAACAGAGACTGGTCCAGGTGAATGGACAACAGACGTTCAATGTGGGATGACTGGCAGCACCGTACACAGCTTTGATGCCATATATTCAGATGGCGATGAAGCAATGGAAAAACTGGTACATGGCTTCAAGAGGAGCTTATCTCTGGCTGTAGCCGGACTCTACTCAAACTAAGGAGACTCAATTGAAATCAAAATACAGAAAAGCTGTTCAGATACTGATCGACAATGGATATCTGGGCAAAGAACCGCTGATAACGGCTAATCTAGCCGACAACACCATCGGCATTCCCAGCTTTCAGGAAAAGATAGACTATCATGCGAAAGTCTACGATAAAGCCAGGGAATTGCTCTATTCCCTAGTGCCGGACAAAGAGGTCTTTTCGGCATGCGTGGCTATTGCCCCTGAAATGACGCTACGGTCGTTGGACGTCATGCAGCGTCTCACCGATGCGGAATTCGACCAGATCTCTGGTGCTTTTCCAAGTATAGCCTTGGAAAACAGATGGGCCTGCGCACGTCTAAATGGCCATCAGTTCGATTACTGTGTAAAGGCTGCTCCAGCTACAGCCTTAGTTCATCTGCACTGCTATGCCAGAATGTCGAAGGAGCAGCTGTTATACTGCGATACTCATGGCAACAACAAAGAGTCTCTGGATACCATTGGCGGCATCACAAATTTGGTTAAAGCCAACCCATCGCTTCAAGGACTGATTCCAACTCTGGAATCCAAGCTGGAGTCAACTGGACTTACGAGTAATGATGTTTACTTCGATTGTCTAGCTGTAGCTGGGCGAGAGATCGAGAAAGCCCAGTACAATGAGATCAACAAGATAAAGGCAGACATCGAGTACGGCATGCGTAGAATCATGGAAATGCATAAGCCTGAAATAATTGCAGACCTGATGATGGCGTGCCTGAGCCTGATCACACGTGACGTACCTGCTGGCGCTGCAACGTACATTGGTGCCAAGGAACAGAAACACTTTGAGCATCTGTCTATCAAAGAAAGCAAAACCTTTGTTGTCACTACGAATAACGAAGGAGATGCCTACAAGTTGTTTGAAGTACTGGCTACTGCAGCTTCGGCTACAGTTATTCCTGCCAAATCAGACTAGTCGGGCTACTAGATAATACCTCAGTCACTATTGTGCTGGGGTATTGTTTTTTTAAACGTTTTTAAATCCTTTGTAAGGCTTTACTACAGGGGAGATAGAATGTACAGAATAGGAGATGTGGAAGCAGTATTGGTATGCGCTGCAGCCATGGGATACGAATACAAGGTTTCAACGAAACAGATGGATCCTGATGGGCTACATGTGCCAGTGCTATTAGTTAAGCACAATGGTGAATTCGAAGAATACTGGCCAATCACCGACAATGATCAGGCTATGCGCTTGGCTAAGAAGTTTATGCTGAAAGTTAACTTCTTCGACAATAGTGCTGAATTCCACATGCAGGGTGGCTCATCCTTAAGAGCAAAGAGTGACGACTCAGTCAATTCAGCCATCGTCGACTGTGTGGTAGAGTGCATGATGTTTACCATGACCGAGGAAGTAGCAATTCCTTTACGTAAAGCTTTAGAACAATTCACTATCGATATGGTGGAATAGATTCTATTACAGTCACATATTCTAAAAAAGATACATGGCAATAGTGCTGTGTTTTTTCACAAGGAGAATGAAATGGATGTATTGATTGAAAAGCTCGAGGAATTCCTGAAGGCTCCCGTCATGTCCCTCTGCGATGCAGCTGGTGCCGTCATCATCAATGGCAGGCGGCATGAACTGAATGAGTTTCCGCCTGAACTGCAAGGAGACATCTTCCTCGAACTGGGCATGTCTGCCTGATCTACATCCAACTCAACCAAGATTATTAAGGGGAAACCTATGAGCTCTATGCCTGAAGATGTACAAGGTGCACTCAAAAGACAGGTGGGACTACTGGTCATGGACGGAATGCCCATGCTGGATGCCTGTATCAGTGCAGCTCCTGATGAACTTACGTTCAGGGGAAAGATATCCTGGGGAGAGAAATATCTCAGGAGCAATCAGGCATACTTGGAAAGAGTGTGGAAGGAACAGGCTTTGGCATTTTAACAAGGAATCCGGCATGAACGTAATTTACTTGCCGTTTGACAAAGCGGTAGAACTGGTGGCTGCAGAAAAGTGGGAAAGAAACATTCGCCAAGGAATTCAGGACGAGACTGCTACCCAAGACTGGGACTTCTACAGGGTCGATGCAGCTAGCGAGCTGCATATGTACGGCGAAAGTGATTTACCGCTATATCCTGATCACCACCACGTCATTGTTTCAAAAACTTTTGAAAGGGAGTGCAATGGAAAACCAAATTGACCCTGAGGAATTTGATGAGGATGGTGGGCCGCTCTATCCCGATGGCCCATGGGCTGCAGGATGGCCAGAACGCTGTGGTCCTGTTGACCTGGGCGTTGCTGACGTTTCGAAGTAATTCAAGTGTTGTCTGTCGCCCTCGCAGACGATGGTAGGACCTTATCTCCTGAGGGCATCCGTATTATACTTCGAGTACTACGCAGGAAAGATATAAGTGGAGAGGGCTTAGGCACTCATAGAAGCTTGGCGGCGGCCGTACGGATTGGTCAGGTTGGTTGAGCCTGAAAATTGAAATAGCTAGCAGGGCCACCCCAATTTCAGCCTAGGGGTGTTTTAAGAATTCTGACTGATCTGGATCTGCATTGGGCAGGTCCAGGTCTTTTATTTCGTTTAAAGGAGATTGACGTGCTTAAAGCTAAAGCAGGAGATATGCTTGTTCTGGGTCTTTCAGCAGACAATGTACAAAAACTGATGGAAGCCGATCCCATTTATTTCCAGGGAGATAAAATCGGATTCACTGAAAAAGACATCGTGATCTGCTATGCAGAAACTTCAAAACATGCGGCTCCTCTGCCTGTAGCCCTAGAACTGAGACTGGAAGAAAGCAAACGCCAGTCTAGGGCAGTTGTACTTTTACAAATTTCCAAAATGTCCATCGACCAATTGAAAAATGGGGGACTCATTCATCTCACGCCTGAAGAAACAGGCAAAGCCGGGATTGGGATCCTGATCTTTTACGGTGAAACCAATGAAGACTTAAAGAAACGACTCTACGATACCGGATACGTTAGACCTGAGACCAGGGAAATACTCCCTACGACGCACTAGAATAGCTAAATAGGTCCATCTGGAGTATTAAATTTTTTGATTTTTCTAGGAGACTGCTTTGAAAGAATTTTACCAGTTGACGCCTGAATTAAAAGCTGAATGGGATAGGTTTCTTTTCAGTCTTCCGGAAGAAATACGTGCTGTGATAGAGAAATTTGCCTTAAATAAGCTCTATCTGCATATCAGCGGAGCTATTGGTTGCATACATGGATTCGAAGCAGGAAAAATGCCAGGTGAATGGTCGTTCTCAATTAAAGTTGTTATTGGGCCAGATGGGGCGCCGGTAAGAATGGCTAACTCCTACCTCATTTACGATGTATGTCCTGACGATCTCACCGAATATGACATACCTGAAGACATGGCCGCAAGTTTGAATCGTCCATTTGACCCGACAATATCTACCTACCTAACTAGCTAAAGGACAACCAGAAATGGCAATAAAGATCTGCGTGGGGTCACACGGCGGAATAAACAATATGTGCGCGTCCTGCAAGCACGATATGAGCCACAACCATCAAGATTTCCGCGGCACAAAGTATGAGCCGGCTGGAAAATACGAAATGCTTGACGTCGACGTATGTTTAACGAAAAAGCCATACTGGTCGCAATTTGAAGCTAAGCGTATACACGCTTAATACACTTACAACTATCTGGAGAAAATAATGCAAAGCACCATGTCCATAATAGCCAACAACACCAATGCTCTGGCCGCAGTCCGCAAGATAACAGAAAGCTCTCTGGAATATGAGCGGCTTTACTACCAAAGCATGCTGCCTGCCTTTCTAGAAAAAGGAGAATCTTTCAGCTCCGGTATTCCGAGAGTACACGTCACCAAGATTGAATTGACTACCAGCGAGATCCCTGACCAAAAAATTATCTGCGTGTCGCAGTGGGTCGGAGATGGTGAAAATGCAGTTAAGATTCACCCTTACGAATATTTTTCGATGGAAAACATCGAAATGGCTATAGATCTTTTCTGGTACTATGCTAACTGCTTTTCTTTTAACAACAACTTCACTTTGTTCGGAAATGCCTTCAAGTCAGAAATTGGCACTGAAGACAAATCTGTTTCTACAACTCAGCCAATTTTTTGCAGATTCACCTGCGGCAACGGCACTGAACAAGTCGTTTTCTCTGAGGACTGCATTGAATTTGAAAAACCAGAAATGGTCTATTCTTCTGACGATTTGCGATTCTTTGTCGTGAAATACCCGACTATCCTGAACTTCTTCAGGGCCAGCATACGGCTTGGCTTGATTTCTCTGAACTACTCGTTCACGGATGTTTTTACACCGGTAACCAAACCTGAGGAGATTATTTAATATGGAAGCATTCTTTCTTTACTCACCTAACGAGTCAGCCATCATGAATGGCGCTGGATTCTGGAACAAGGAAAAGAACATGTACGTGGAGCTGGATGAGGCCAACGAATTCACGGAAGAAGAAATGCAGAATTTCGAAATGCCGTCATCGACAGGAGACGACATTCGTTTCTTTCCAAAGAAGAATTTTCTCGGGCTAGAAGAAGCTGAAAAATAACACTAAGGACAAGTAAATGCGTGAAGTAAATGGACATATCAGAAATAGAATATTTTTCTATCCTGACCACACACAGTATATTATACTGACTGGCAAGGCATTGCAGCACATGTATGCTCACATTCAAAACAGATTCTGGCACAAGAAGGCAGGTGGAGAAATCTTTGTACCGATATTGAACATCGAGAATCCGGTTATCGAAATTGCTTCAGGACCCAATCCTCAGGATAAACGTAGTCGTTCATTACTCATTCCTGATCCCGAAGCTGCAACCACAGTCAGGCACAGTAATTACGATGCCGGGCTATATCCCATTGGACTTTGGCACACGCAGCCTTCAGTAAATCCATGGTTTTCTGAAAAAAGCAAACATGCTGCTAGAGAATGTCTAGCTTCTTTTGATGGGTATCTCGACAGGTATATCCTAGTTGTCTTGGGTAAAGGTACGCCAGAGCCAATTATACAGATAGGTGTGGCTTTTGCAGCGGCTGAGCCTAATTGGATAGAACTGATCGAGGAAACAAGGAGAGAAAAATGAAAGCACGCAGTTTAGACGACTACAAGAAGGCTGGCTGCACATTAGCTCCAGCTGTCGGTGACGAGACAGCTCTCGGAATATTGGCCAGTACAAATGGAGACATGTGCAAAGGCTGTGCAGCTTATCATGACGGAAAGTGCCGGGCATATAACCGGCTTGTTTCAGGAAGAGCCGTTCTACAAAAGCAATATAGCGAGACGGTTCGTGAAGAGGCAGCCAGAAGAGGAATCAGCATTGGCGAGGTACGCAGACAACGCGCTAGTGAATGAAGCCTAAATCAAACTAAGGAGAGTCATTATGCTGCCCACGCAGGACGATGGTGTACTGTCTGAGCTTGCCTCTAAAGAGGCAGAAGAAAACATGAAAGCTAGCCATGGCAGGATAACGGCTACTTTAAAAGATATGGACAAGGAACTGCCTTTTATCACAGGCATGAATTCAGAAGGAATCGTTCACTGGGGTTTCAAATGGGGACAAGCCATAGTGGACGCTATCGGAGAAAATTGCGCCTGCATAAATAAATGCAGCCACTGCTGCTATCAGGCAGTATTTATCTCCAAGGCTGAGGCTACAGAGATAGCCAAATTCACGGGCAGAGAGATGGCAGATGTAGGAGTTCCTTTGATTGAATCCATAGGGCTGATAGAGGAATCCCGAGAAAAATACACAACAAAGCCTTGCCCATTTCTGAAAGATGGCTCATGCAGCATTTATGAGGTTCGCCCGATAGCTTGTAGGGTTAATATAAACCTGTCCAAGCAATCTAGCCTGTGCGATACCGTGAACCATCCGAAAGCATCAGTCCCCTATGCTGCTATCGATGGATTTCACGACAACATCCTTATGGCATTGGGATTGATGCATCCGGCTGAAGACATACGAGGATGGTTTCCAGAATAACCTATTGAAGGACGATCAAAGTGAATACTGATGAATTGCTAGAGCTTGCTTACAAAGAAGCTGATGAAAATTTCGTAGGTGTCGCCACGCAGCATATTAAAGTAATGCGTGAAGCCCTTTGGGATTTAAACGCCTTGATGACTCATGATGAATCTGCCATAGTGCAATGGGGATTCAAATGGGGGCAAAAAGTAAGCGATGCTGTTTCAAGTGTTTGCGCTTGTATAAATAAATGCAGCCACTGCTGCCGTCGCTGTATCTACATCACAAGAGCAGAGGCTATTGAAATCTCAAAGTTTACTGGCAGGAAAATAACCGAATCTTTTACTGGAAGACTTCTGCCTGAGTCGATAGATATAATACAAGAATTACAAAAGAAGTATGCTGGAGCTCCTTGCGTGTTTCTCAAGGACGGCTCATGCAGTATCTATGAGGTTCGCCCAATAGAATGCCGGCTGCAGGTAAATATATCTAATCAGATCGAAATATGCGATTTGGTAAAGCATCCGGCTACTAAGGTGCCTTACGTGTCTGATGGAGTCCATATTGCCGTACTATCTAAGCTAGGCTCAGCTCAGCCGTCTGCAGATATACGAGAATGGTTTCCAGAAGAAGTTAACTAATCAATCAACAAGGAGAACGATATGCAAGAGTTGAGTGGGGCTTTCAACCGAGCCATGGTATTGGAATCACTGCCTGAGGAACTGAAGGCAAGTGATATCGGCACTGAGGTTCTGATGGCTTTTGCCACTACAGTGGCATACAAGGTCTTCCATAACCTGGGGAATGGCCACAAAATGGACCCGAACTTCGATCCTATCACTGTGGATGGAGTTCCGGCCAGAGAAGTCTGGGAAGAAAACTACCATCGTCGTCGCTGCACTTGTGAAAAATGCATTCTTAAAAACTAACAGCAGATCAGGAGACTGAAATGTTGATACAGGGAATAGACGCTCTCAAGAAACTGATGAGCGAAGTATCTGCAAGAAAAAAGGGAAGCGGCAGAGAAATGGTTCGCTTCATGGATCGTTGGTTTCCTTACAATCAATGTGTTTTTGAATTCCAGCTCTGGCCGTGCAAAAGTCTCCATTCCATGGTCTATTTGGCTGCCTTCAAAAAGCTTATACGGGAGGCTACCGCTGAAACCATGGAAACGTTTTCTTTGTTCCTTGGTGATGAACCTGATTACAAAAAGACCATAGAAGTTGGAGCTTACGATGAAATAAATCCAAACAAGTTCAACGCTAGAATGTACATTACTGTTCCTGATTTTCCAGAGGAGAGGACGGATCGCATGCAGTTTCTCACTGAACTTGATGTGTTTCTCGAAGCTATTCTGGCAGTTTTCCAGCACATTTCTCCAGAAACCATGATCGATTTAGTTGAAGATCACGACGATGGTGAAGGCAATGTGATTTCTGTTGACCAAATTGTCTTTACTGAACTCTGCGAAAACAACTTCACTAACTATGGAAAGGTAGGCGGTCTCACTATTGCTTTGGCCAGAGAGATCAACCCGTATATCGAGTCTCCTGAATTTTTGAAGATGTTCAGCATCGAGCAATAAAAGAAATATCTGACACTACATGTGACTGCGATGGTGCAGTCACATGTCTTTTGTGACTCTAAAGGAGATTCAATTGGAAACTAAAAATGGATGGATGCAGAAGCATCCTAAGGAATACAGGTATACTGACATTTTTGAGAATGGGTGGACTTCCAAACACTTCAAGACCTTTGTTCGAATTCTCAAAGGACTTGGCTTCAAGGCTAGAAAGACTTACAAGGAAGAATCCATGTCTAGAGCTATAAGCCTAGAAGGAACTGGGGAATTTGAAGGATTTCTCTTCATGGGGATCTTTCGCCACACTGACGTTGGAACCAATCCAAGGTATGACAAAGAAGCCCACAATACCGTCCTCATTAATATCGGCGTAGCTGGCTATTACCCGCTGAAAGTAGGTGGCACGGTCATTCAACCTCACGCATACCGAATCTGTATAAAGCCTGATCCATCCACATGGACCAGAGAAAGATTACTGTCAGCAGATCAGCGCTGCACAGTCTGTGGTGAGATTGTAAATGATTCATTCATCATGCATGGAGCTGCCAGGGGGCATCACTCGTGTGTGCGCAAGCCATCAATGGTCTAAGTGCTAATGGTTAGTAACTAGACCGACAACAATCAACAAAGGAGAGAATCATGGCAAGAGAATTGATTGAAGTATTTTTCCCTATGGAAGACAACGTGTACCATATCGTTGTAGAAGAGGCGCACCCTATCAAGGAGGCTCCTCAGGTGCTGGAAAAAGATCCAGAATGCCTGCACGTAGGCTACAAATCGCAAAACCATCTCGATGCCGCTATCGACAGATTCGACTGCCGCATCAACTATCAAATCGCCTAGGGAGAAAACAATGATCAGCTATACCAACGAAAGATACAATGGTGACAGATATGTCACTAAACATACCAAGACTGTCTCTGATGCATTGCACTCCCTGATCAAGTTTGAGATAGGATACGGTGGCACCATACAGGACATAACCCGTGAACGAGTCGTCATCAAGACTGAGGTGATGGCAGCTGTCGACACTGTCACCTTCGAGGGCACTGAAGAAGAAATGGCTCTGCTGGTTGAGGCGGCTGGATTTGCCATCATGGCTAATCCCTTCGGTGATCAGGCCCCTGAAGCCTACAAGGACAAGGTGGTCGGCGATGTGATGGCATTTACGAAAGGCCTGCCTCTGTTGGTTAGAATGGGCAGCGGCATTATCATGGGCAATACTGTCTCCAAAGTCGTACTTCTCTCGATGATCGGCAGCCAAGAGCACGCAGAACATCTCAGCAGTATCAGAAACGATGATCTTTTCGCCATCATGATGCTGGTGCGTCAGGATAAGGTTTCGATTGACGATGCCCTGATGCTCATGGCGGCATAGGGGAGTGTAATGGAGGATCTCGACTATATTGATACCACTGGAACTGATGCACTTGTACGAGTACAGATCGTTCTTTATGCTGGTCAGGGAAAGTGGCTCAAAGACAACAACTGCCATATAGTCTATGCCCATGGTGCATGGCATGTCAAACGTGAAGATGTCTGGTGGACTTGTGGATATGATGACCCGAAAGATGCAATCATCGATGCACAAACCAGTCTAAACTAAAGGAGAAAGAAATGCAACCAGCAGTTAAGCAAGTAGAAGAATTCGAAGAAATCGAAGATCAACCCAGCCTGATCTTCCTGAACATGTCCGGCGACATCGAGATCACTTGGGATGACCAGCACCACGATCGCATCGCTGAGCTGATCCAGAAGAAGATGGATGAGGGTTATGTTTTCTTCATCAAGAAGGAACAGTCCATTCTCAACTTCAAGAAAAAGGTCAAGCTCACTCCGAAACGGCTGTCCAAGACAAGGTCCATCGTCATTCCCGATGAAGCCTTTAACAAGCTGGCTGATCTGGTCGACGACATCGACATCGCCAAGGCCGTGGAAGAAGGCGTGGCTGTCCCCAAGCGCACCAAGCGACAACTGGCAAAAATCGATGGCCACGTCATTGAGAAGGATCCCAAGAAGGTAGCTGCAAAGGGAGGCCTGGGAGTGAAACGCATCGCTGGAGGATAAGCCATGCCTGAACTAGTTGCTGCCGGTGTGGATGCATCTACGGCTGCGGCAGACACTACAGTAGTGGTTTTACCGGATATTTATGCTTATGATAGTCCGGTCAATACTAGTCTGCCAGTAATGTTGCTGGATGCAGCCGGTAATCCAATCAATGTTCCTACGGAACGTGCTATTGCAGCTCCAGGTGAAATCGAAACATGTTTCCCAGGATACTGCCTACATTCCAATGGAACATCAGTGACAAACACTGCATTCACATATCCTGGCTCTTCACAGACGTTTTACTGGAGTAGTGGTGGCACCACCTTTATTCAGACACTGGTTAATGCAGCTAGTAGCTTTTATTACCAGACTGTTATGGCTGGTGACCTTTACCCAGCACCAATTTCTCCAGGAGTTCTCAGAAAGAAAGAAAGGACGATACGTAGCTCCATAAAGAAAGCCATTAAGCTGATCTCTGGCTATGGCATGGAAGAAGACTTGAAGTTATTTCTGGGTGGCAATAGTATCGAGTTGTCTTATCCCAGCAGTGAATTTAAATTCGTCATCCAAAAGAAACAGGGATCTCTGTCACGTTACACCGAGAGAGCACCGTACCATACTCCATTTGAGCTAGATCTGTACACTAAGACGAATGTACGTATATCGTCTCTGTGCGTCTATGTCGAGGATACTCCAGTCCTTGACCAGATTCTGGCAATAGCTATGTTCATCAAGAATGGAGTGGAAGACATGCTGCTTGAGAAGGCCAACTATTCCAGGTTTACGGAAAATAGGGAAGCTAAGAAATTGCTTGCTAATGCTTACCCTAGCCTCATTAAGAGGTATCCAAGACAATTAGCTGCCTGATATATCTGCCGTGAGTCTTTCACGGCAGATTCTTTTTTTGTTTAGCCGTAGCAAATCTTTTGACTAAGAATTCAAGTATTTTACAAAGGGATATCCATGGCTGGCAATGACAAAAAGGAGCTAGAAGAGCTTCTAGAAACAGTTACCTCTAAGGTAAAGAACAATGTCAAGATCATTACTCCTGAGGATATTGGTCAAGACTTCATGCATCACATCGCCATACAGAAGTTTAAGGAGATGGTACCTAATATCAGCAAACGGGCTGCGAGTGGCGAAGACAATACTTTACCTCGTGTACACGTATGTCCTACTCTCGTTGGATGTATGCAGGGTTATGGCTCTGTCAATTTTCACGTCTATGACAGTGCTAACACCAAAACAAAAGCCAACGATGTCTACAAAGGCTATCTCAATATTTACAAGATTCCCTTCAAAGCCTGCCTGAAGCCAGGTAAAAGAATGGTGTTTGATGCCAATGAAACAAATGAGCACTGGCTAGTAAAATACAATAGCCGGACTGATACCTATCCTGCTACCATCATCGGTAGGTTAGTCCCAACATCTGTCACTGTCACTCCAGTAAAGGACAGTGATCCAATTGAAGACATTGGCCTAGTTGTCGAAGTATTTGGAAAAGACAACATTGTCCTGGATAAAAAGAATACTCTCAAAAAGGGATACTGGTCAATCTTTGTACGTGACGATAAGAGCAAAGCCAAGATAGAATGCCTGGATGTACAGGAATTGGCTGAGTCTGTCTATAGAGATATCATATCCACTAAGATAGCCATGGAAGGCTTGTCTGAAGATATTTTCAAAAAGCCAGCATATTCTACTTGGTGAAGCATAGAGACTCCGGAGCCTACAATGGCTCCGGAGTCTCTATGTCACCTGTACCTGGTATTGTAACGGCTATACGGACTATTGCTGTAGCCAGATGGCTGTAGAGCTGGGCGATTGTCTCGTCTAAACTCTCTTAGCTCACGTATGAGGTCATCTATAGCCATCGTATCTCCTTCAGGTGCCTTATAACGCCTGTAGACAGCCTTCAGTTGATTTTCTAGCTTCTGGATGACATATATGTCCTTCTCTTTCTTTATCTGCTCTACGAGCGAATCTATGGCGTTTTTGACAAATGCCTGTTCTTGTAGGTCATAGTCAGAGCTATTGACCAGATCTTTATTACGCACTAGGTTAGATGCCAGGATCTTTCTGGAATCAATTCCATAGTAATCCAGCCTCTTACCTCTGGACATTAGCCAGTATGTAAGCAGCCATGCGATCACCAGATCATCATGTTCTCCTTCACCGTGGTCTACACGACCATTCCTGATCACCAATCCTAGAATCTGATTAATGAGTAGCATGTCTCTAACCTCATTGGCTGTATACTTAGCACTATTGAGTAGAGTTTGACTATAGAGTTCAGTTCTGCTTGTAGCTCCAGTAGCCGATGTAGCGAACCCAAAGGACTTCTTGTATTTAACTATGAGTTCATTCAAGCTAACGTGAGCTGTTCTCGTTACTTCATCAAAGCTAGTTCTATCTTCCTCGTAGTTCTGAACGACAGTATTATAAAGTCGTTTGAATGGATTTATATTGTTGGCTACCAGCATTAGCAGCAGGTAGTCGAGTATCATTACTCCGCTAGACCTACGCTCCACTATCAGAGTAATGTTATCAAACTTAATTAGCCAGCTAAGCAGCCATTGTGAAAATGTAATCAAGTTTGTTTCATTGTAGTTACCGGTAGCTATTACTGCACCAGTCTCTATATCTCTTATGTTCATACCTATATCGTCACCACCGGCAGCATCACTGGAGTCGACACCCATTATCCATTTAGACGTAGCTGCTAGTCTAGGAATGTCTTTCTCAGCAACATACCATCTAGTAACGTAACCAAATGGCTCGGCTATCTCTGTAAAGAGAGGTTCAGTTTGTGAGTTCCTGATTGCATCCGTTAGATCAGTAGTCAGAGGTGAGCTTTGTGAACCAGACGTCCATTTGTTAAAGAAGTCACGTTCAATGTCTTCACCAGTACCTACGGCATCTTCAATAGCCTGTCTGAGCCATTCATCAGTATAGCCTAGCTGTCTATGATTGAATGTGCAGTTCACCCTGAGACTGCCTCGATTTGACTTAGACTTATCAAATCCAGCCTGCTCCATTGCTCTAGAGGAATTCTGCCTGATTATCTTTTCTAAGTCTTCTTGATCAATACAGTCCAAGAACTTCTCACTCCAGACTGCAGCAGTCTGTACTAGGTTATAGATGAATCTACCATCTGGGTCATCCTTCTTACCAGCCGTAGTAGTGATGATGGTTCCGTAAGGATCTCCATTCTGTCTAGCTATATCCCTGACAGCAGTTCCAGCACCTAGAGCAGCTGGCATGGAAATACCAATGTTAGCTGTAAATGCAGCTTCGTCAAACTCCATGACCGGTACGGTAATACCGCGACCAACGTTAAGAGCCATCTTTGGTGACTTCTGAGGCACCATGGCACGAAACTCATTTTTGAGCCTCTTAATTGTCATCATTTCTGTGTTGCCAATATCGGCAGCTGTCTTTTGGTTCAGATATGGCGGTAGCTCCATCTGAATGCCTTTAAGACGTTCCAAGTTAAATGACCTAAGAGCATCATCCTTAGTAAGCAAGGCAATGGTAGTGTGCGATACGCAAATGTTCATCAGGTATACGTTTAAGGTATCCACAGAGACTGATTTACCAGTCTGACGGATCTGTATCAGTATAGCAGTGATATGGTTGAAGAAGAGCCAGTACAAAGCAATGTTGCCTCTATTAGCTCTGAATTTAGTTGGTACTGGACTACCACGTCCAGGTATCCTGGCTACCTCTCTAAAGTAGTACCATGGATTTATCTTGCATTCAACGGCTATCCTAGCCATTGTCTCTTCGTCCAGCTCTGGAGTATGCGGATCTATTCCTTGTAGATCTGGATCTACTAGTGCTAAAGGAAAAGCATGGTTCTTAACACCCATGTCTCTATATAAGGCAGCTAGTTCCAGAAAGGATGTATTCTTAGTGGTTATGTCGACTATCGCGCTGGGATAATCTTGCCAGTCTTTGAGGTATAAAATCATAGTGCTTAATCGCCCGTATTATACTGTATATGATAAATACAAAATGTTAGATTTCCTTGACATTAGTAGTGGATTTATACACAATCAGATATGACATATCTGACTATAGACAATGGTGTCTACTTTTAAAACAAGGATAACGAAATGGAACAGAGTGAAAAGCTTGAAAGCACTCCAGTGTTGATAACGCTGGATAATACGGCAGCACGCGCCAATCTGGTTAAGAATCAGGAAGCTATTCTTAAGCTAATCGAAACGTGGGAGAACTTAGGTCTCCGAACTGAGCTGAAGAAAGACGAACTAGCTATTTGTACTTCTCCAGAAGTAGCTGAGTCCCTGGAAGTAGCATTTCGTCAATTCACGAAAAACAGTAAACTGGGTATAACCCCAGAGATGGTCGGAATATTGATAGAATTTACCAATTTTCTAAAGTTCGGTAATTTGCCGGATCGCTCCTGCAGCTCACGGGTACTTTCAATGAAGCATTGTGTATAGCTCAAAACAATCAAAGGAGAATGAAATGGCATCAGAAATACAAGATAGACTGTTTGAAGAAATGGTCATGCAGTCTCCGCCAAATAAAACGCTATGGGGTCTTTTCCTCATGCACAAGGCAGTGTTGCATGAACACTATGTTACCTCTGGCTTACTTAACGTCCTACCTAAGGACGAGTACGGCACTTACCTAGTGCTCCAGCTCATGGCTGAGGTATATGCTAATCCTGACATCAGTGAGATTGATCTCACGGCATCAGTGCATCAGTGTTGGACTGAGATTCACTGTGAGAGAAAAGACGGTAGATTGAAGAAGCCTACCATTCAAGAGATCGCTGATGTTGTCGCTGTGGATAGCGATCTGTGCGATGAGCTCTCGTATGAAGAGAAGCTCGAGTATTATCGCTACTTGACTGGGGACACCATTGTCATTGGAGCAGGTGTGAGCTATGAGCATATGGTCGAATCTTTCATGAAGGATTTTGGTCATTGCACCGTGCTCCACGATGAGAATCATCTCACCCGCATGAGCAATGTCAGGCTGGATAGTGAGATGGGTGGTAAGTTAGGTGTCATTCTCATCCAGTCCATGACGTTGCTTGGCCCATATCCAGCTGATGACGATCGCAGTATTGGAATAGTCTACAACGTTCCATTTGATCCAGCCGAAGTCATCGCTGCCTTCATTTAACGTGCCAAGTTGGACAGCACGAAGATTCACGATGAGATGTACTCTCACGGCTAAGCCTTAAACTGAGTGACAGCATAGCCTGGGGTAGCCGTAATGGCTACCCCAGGCTATGTATCATTTTTTGTTAAGCTTTTCCAGTTCTTCCTGAATCAGCTTCAAGAAGAGATCCACTAGGACCTTGAAAACGATATGTACGTTGAAATGGAAGAGTACCTCAGAGATGATAAACACTCTCAGTCCATTAAATCTAGTCAGGCTCTCTGGGAGTTGACTGTCGAAGTTAGCTCTAACCGTATAGGTCCTGAACTTCTTCTCATATAGCTTACCCCATCTAAAGACTGCATCCAGCTTATCCTCGCAGTAAAGATGGAATGTGATCTTCATGCCATTGGTAAGATTGAAAGTAACGTTGTCAATCTCTTCAGTGACAGGTTCACCACTTAAGTGAAAGGCTCTGGCTCCTGTAAAGAAAATCAGAGCCTTAATAAACCAGGCATAGATGTGCTCATACATTGCGTGTGCTCTCCGTCATTTATTTATTGTTAATGCTCGCCCACACTTTGTAGAAGAACATCCTTTTTTAGTCATGGTAGTAGTGCTTAGTAAATGCACGTAGCGTCAGGTAGAGTATGACACCAGTACGAATATTCGACACTACACTTTCAGAGGATGTAGGGGATATGACGGCTATCAGGTTACTGCCGTTGTCGCGAATCTCTTTTAGCTCCATGTCTGTCGATCTAGAGGCTAGATAGAGGTTCTTTATATTGATGGTAAGGTCCAGTATGTCTCTGGTCTTTTGCAGTAGCTTACCGTCTCTGTTTAAGTATTCGATGGTATAGATTAAGACCTGCCTGATAAACTGGTCTATCTCTTTACTGTACTTTCCATGGGATTGCTCACTGAACCACTGTAACGTAGTCCTGAACAATCTAGAATTGATGCCTGGGAGAGCTTGCACTACGATAGCAAACAATTCTTCCTTGATAAAGGTATATTCATCAGCCATGACTGACATCACGTATCTGACGTAGATGTCTGGCCCGTGTATCTTATCCTTAATGATCTCATTACCGTCTAGGGTAATGTCTGTACTGGACGATACGTCAATTCTTTCTCCAGAAACATGTACCTTCTTGAACTCTGCTGTAATGTTCTTCAGCATGTCTCGGATTCTGCCTTGAGTATCAGCAATGACGTAGGTGATAGCCTTATCATCACTGAAGTTCTTAAAGATATGGTAGTGCAGACCATCCTCACGGAGTATCTCTTCACACCTGTAATTGAATACCTCTCCCCATGATCCTAGCTTCTTGATCAGGAACCTATTGCTCAAGCTAGCATAGGTAGCCTGTGCAATGTCTGGATCGACTGGATATCTGAAGTAGTGGGCTAGGAGAGAGCAGGTGATCTTGTACTGATAAATCAGGCAAGCATCAGTAGCTGCTCGTTCTCTTTCATTAGGAGAGAGATAAGGACTATTCAGGAATCTATACATGCAGTAAAAGCATGCAATGTTGAATTCGTCGCTGGAGACCTTAAAGTCCGTATTGATAGTAGACTTGTGCTCAATATCATGCTTAAGCTTCTCAGAGTCTACGTCTAGCAGGACATTGAAGAAGTTATTGTAGTCTGAAGGTAGGAACCTGACTACTTGAACGCCTAGCAAGTTTCCACCAAAGAACAACATGTGCTCTTCATTCTTGTTGACAAAGCCTATCTGGAACTGGTAAAACCTTTTGGCTAAATCTTTGTTGAACTTTACATCCTTGAATATCTCATCAAGGATCTCCACTAGCCTCATCTTCATGGCTTAGAGGCTCTTGACGATATTGGCTATCTTGGAGATTGAACTTTGTCTGTTATAACCAACCCTGGTATGCTTGACAGCATATTCTTCCAAGGCAGCTACCTTGTTAGAGATGTTGGTGCCAGTCTCGATCACGACGAAAGTCTTCGTGTCTTTGTACTTGTCCAGAGCCACCCTCAGCTTCTCGAAGGTTTCTGCCAAGCCTTCTTTCTCGATTTCGTCAGTACCGGTAGCATAGACGTAGAGATCAGGTACCGTGTCGTCAGAGGGAGCCTCTATGTTGAACAGAGGAGCTGCTGTACCGCCAGCTAGGTCTTCCCTAGCAAACTCAATGTTCAATGCCTGAGCGTAGATAGCTGCCAAGGGTCCTTCCATTCTGATATCTTTGCTCTTCATAGCTGTTTCCTTATCTTTCATCAATTCTTCGGGAGTAGGCAACATCGTTCCTTCGTCTGTCTTGTTCTCTTTTAGGACATCGCCCTCACTTGACTGAATAGCTCCTTCAGTAATTGTGTTCTCTGCATTGGAAGGCTGTGTGTTACCTGTTAGATCGAATACTGTCATTATAGTCTCCACTGTCTTTTTCAAACGATTTGCCGTGTATAGCTAATATAGTTTTAATATTTTAGAAAATACTTCCTATTATCTTATGCGAAAAATAGACAGCATCACCGTAACTCTAACGCGGTCATTGTTAGGGGGGTACCGTTAGGCTTTGGCTAACGGCTGGGATAGGGAGCGTAGCGAGCGTATAATGCAGTAGAGAGGCTAGTGGATAGTGAGCGGGGCGAAGACACCGGAGCGAACATATCCAGAAACTAAAGACAAAGAAAAGATGGCTCCATTGCCACACTTTCCTGGGGGAAAGGGGGCAAAGGAGAGGTTTAAGGAGAACCATGGGGGAAAACCCCCATTTTTAAAGAAAAATAGTCTGTAGTAGCGTATATAGCCTTAGAAAGCCAAAGATAGCTTAGATAGCAAAGGAGCAGAAACATTTTAAAGAAGAAATGTAAAAAGCTATTTAATTGAATTGTTTTTAACTTGGCAGTTTAAGCGTTATAGACCAGGCGAAATCGCGAACACCGGGCCAGCTAGGGACTTGCGCAAAATAGGGTCCAGAATGCACTCTGAGACGATAAGTGGGTCTGAGGTAGTGACCACTACTATTGAAATAGAATAATGGCGCATAGAGCCAAATAGAGAGGCAGAGAGGTATTGCTGACAGCAGACTGGATTAAGATTACAAGTAGAAACAACTGAGCCATACTAAACTATTCAAAATTTGAGGCAGTTTTGCCTCTTTTGCACTGCAATAATTGAAAATATGCATACTCTATATATACACGTAGTGTATATATAGAGTATGCATATTTTTTAGTAAAGAAATAGCCCTATTATGCACCTAAAGCCACCTACTAGCTGGCTAGGATTTAGACATTTTAGCTAATGATGGTAAAATAAATAAGTCTATATATCATATATTTGCCTATATATAAAACAGGCACAAATATGTACTAGATGCCTAGATAGCAGGCAATCTGTAATAAATTTAGCAACATATTACTATGTAGAGTATGGCGTTAAAATAGTTTAATAAAGGAGAGGTCTAAATGGATATTCGCGAGGGGATGGCACTAGCTAGACGGATGACGTTTCTGGTAGGTACTGAAAATATGCATCGGTTGATCAGAGAAATAAAAAAGACTGATGATATTATCACCAATGGCTTCTATTCTTTCTCTGAGCATCCTGTCCAGATAGAGATACTTTTGGATAGGCACGTCTATGAGGACGGAAAGTGCAGAATAACTACCGAAGAGTTCTGTAAGAAGGTCAAGAAGATCTTGGAGCAGAAGTGCCGTATTTTCCATTTCTGGACTGGTGGTGATTCGTGCCCACCAGAATTATCTATGGAAGTTATTGCTGAAGAAGAAGTTATGTTCCTTGTGATAGGCTTAGGTGAGGTGAAGGTGTTTCCAGGAGTATCTATCACCAGGTTCAGAGACAGAGGTCGTGAGCTTCACACCATCCTCGAAGAAATCGAAAAGATGATGAAGCCGAAGCTACGTGAGAAGATCTCTCGCGGAATCAAGAGAATCAAATCTAAATTCTAAAAAGAAGGAGACTGAAGAAGCAGCTTAACCTTAGTGTGAACAACCTATAGGAGACCATTGATGATTTTTCGCACAATATTCCTTGCATTGCTTGTTTCCATTTTCAGCATTTCTGCCAGTGCCGATGACAGCGTCTATTACAGGAAGTGGATAATCGCTAACTACGGTAACAACATCTCTGGCGAAGATGCTGCATTCGTGGTAAGGTGTGTTACATCGTACAACCAAAGGTACGTGATGCACCGGCCATCCCCTGAACTGATAATGGCAATCATAGCCACCGAGTCAGCGTATAACCGTAAGGCTATCTCTAACAAGGGAGCCAAAGGACTGATGCAGGTGATGTGGAGTAGCCACAGAAAGCAGGTTGACAAGAAGACTCTGTATTCCATTCCTATGAATATCTTCGTAGGGATGCATGTTTACCACACATATCTGGAGATGTACGGTGGAAATAAACGCAGGGCTCTGATGGCATACTATGGAAGCACCAATGCGGCTGGACAGCAGTACAGCGACAAGATCATAGCTACGTCACAGCGAATACGGCACTACGTGGCCATGCATAAAAAAAGACACAATGCAATTGTTGTGAAGAACAAGAACCAGATGGCCATTACTCTGGCTGACAACCAGTAATTCCAAATTAACCCCAAGAAGGAGTAGCACATGAAAGATGCAAATGTCATGAACATCTACGGCTGCGGTGGAGCAGGCATCAACATCGCCAGCAAGTATGTTCCCCATACTGGCATGAAGAATCCCGGCTTCACCACGATGGTGCCGTACTTCATCGACACGTCGAGGTCCAACATCAAGGATGGTGTCAAGGACGAATCCATTTACCTGATGGATGGGCTGGACGGCAGCGGCAAGAAGCGCGACAGCAACTACACGGCCATCAAGGAACGCTCCAAGGAGATTCTCCACAAGTTCAAGCCGGCTGACATCAACATCGTCATTCATTCGGCTTCCGGTGGTTCCGGCTCAGTCATCGGCCCCATCCTGGCCAGCGAGATGTCTGACAGGTCACCGACCATCGTCATTCTGATCGGCAGCAGCGACAGCCGTATCGAGACGGACAATACGATCAAGACTCTGAAGGGCTATGAAGTCATTGCCCAGAAGAAGAGCCATCCGATCGCCGTGGTCTATTACGAGAACAGCAATACCAGCGGCCGTGGAAAGATCGATCAGGAAATTCTGGTGGATCTGTCACTGCTCTCCATGATCTTCTCCGGTGATAATGCTGAGCTGGACAGTGCTGATCTGCACAACTTCCTGAACTACAATCGGGTGACCACTTATGATCCGGGCCTCACCTACCTGAAGTTCTTTTCGAAGGAAATCGAACTCGAACGTGACCAGCATGCTGCTTCCGTCGTTTCCCTGACCGACGAGGAAAACGATGCAGCTCTGAACGTTCTGGTCGAATACCAGGCCGTGGGCTTTGCCAGCAAGGCTGCTACCGATGCACTCCATTCCGACGGCGGCCAGAAGCTCCCCATCCATGCAGCTATGGTCATCGGGTACTTCCATCCGAAGATCGATGCTCTGGAGAAGAAGCTCGCCCAGTTCGACAGCCATCGTGGCACGGTCGTGCAGAAGTCCCTGGTCTCCAAGGAAACGCACGATCAGGCCAACTCCGACGGTCTGATTTTCTAAATCGGCATAATCAGCTACTCTGGCTTTACTGGCCAGAGTAGCTGATTTGTGTCTTGGTTTTGGTATCACCTGTAGCTGGATCTATAGGTGATACTTTTTTTAAATGGCCTGAGATATGGCCACATATTCTAATATTGAGACCACAATTGGTTTAAATAGATCTAACAGTAATTTACTGAGTGCTAGAGGAGATTTTGATGTGGCATAACCTGTATGTACTGGATTACTCTGACTATAGTGCCACATTGCGCCAGATAGTTCGAAAGGAGAGTTTTGAGAATAGGTTTCCTGGTGAGTATCTTGACTTTCATTATGAATATTGCATTGCCAGAGCAATACGGGATCTCACTGGAGCAATCGTTGTAAACAATTTCCTTGCTCAGGGATTTGAGCCATGCAGTGACATAATTTACGATAAGCATAAGTCTATGATTTTGGGATCTGTGGATTATATGCTTAAGACTGCTAGAATTGTCTTACAACGCGGGGATAAGATAAAAATGATGACTGCGTCAGCGATAGTGCTATTGGCGCAGGAAAAGGAGACGTTCTGATGAAGGTCAAGGAAAGCATTATCTTGTTGGACTATAGTGCATATAGGGATACTCTAGTAAATGCCATAGAGAAGGTTGTGGATGATCCTAGAATCTTCCACTGTATGGTTTCCTATTTGTACGACTGGTGCATAGCTAGGTCTTTAAAAGACTGCACTAGGGCAACAATAATCGGAATTGCCAATAATCCGTATAGCGACATGGATTATATCTTCGGTCAGTATTACGACAAAGTCAGAGACATATTTCATCGGGCAATAATCTCTGCATTGACAGCGAACAGAATAGTTATAAATGAAAAAGAAACAATAAAAATATTGCCTACCTTCAAATCCGTTATCATCGCTAGAGTAATTGTGGAGACTGACCCATGGAATTATTAGACCTGTTGGCACCAGAAAACATTCTCATTCTGGATGCTGCGGAACACCTACAGCCGCTGGTAGCTACATATGGATACTGCTTTGCAGAAAATCCAGCCGGGCTGTATCTCAATAATGGCGTAATGCCCATTCTCCCGGCTTGCAACAAGTACTACAAGGAAGGCACTGACATAGAAGTGCCTATCGAAGAAATACCAAACCAGACGTGCAATATAGTCGATGTTGATGGTAAGGTAGTACTTACAGCTGCCAAGATCATCACCACCAGAAAACATCTGTCTACTAAAAGCACGGCTAGCCACTATGCTGCAGTCCTTCTATGCGAATACATCCGGTACATCATTGATCAGAATGTCGAGCATATCAGGGCGCACACTAACAGGGATACTTGGGAAATGTGGCTTTCTCAGGAAGGAATACGGCACTTGCGTGAAGGAACACTCAACTACGATCTGATGTTTGAGCCAATCCGCACCATCGTGCAGAAGTTCATTGGTCCAGATACTTGGAACATTTACTTCGTGTCTTTGAAGAGAAACACAATCATTGTCGAGAAATCTATCGATTTCCGCATTTACGACTGGACTCAGAAAGTACTATCAGGAGAGATAGACTTTTAATAGGAGAAGAAAGCGATGTGGCGCAAAAGTCTAGAAGAGGAAGTAGCGCATTTATATACGCAGTGTGAAAATGAGCACAGAGAGGCACCTGACTTCATCGTAGTGGATGTTTCCTGGATACACAACTACAGGCAAGTGGGGAGAAGAGATTTTGGTGGAGATCCTGCTACGCTGTTAGCTAGCATTATTTCCATACCCATGGATAGGGATTACAACATGGAGCTGCTTGAGCATTATGTTGACAGCTATGTGGAAGGTACTAGCGAAGAACCATCCATGGAAGAGCTCCAGGCAATAGAGGAACAGATCGAAGAGATCACCAATGAATTTTATTGCCGAATAAATGACCATGCTGCCACTATAGGTCTCAGTGATGCATATTGCTATCGTTTTGAGAAATGGGGCGGCAGGAATACCATCATTTTGAGAAAGTATGATTCCTGAGGACTAATGTCATGGACTGGATAACTACACCAAATGACCTGCTGGGTATTCCGGATGGCGTGACAATTGATGCACTTGGCTTTAGAACGGCTTTCCTTGAAAGAGCTATTTCACAGCACATGGAGTTCTATAGGAAGGTTCCTACAGATCCAGAAGAAATCTACAGAGAATGCCTCTCTAATGTCATAGCTGCATTGTGTCCTGACTTCAATGAATTCAATGCCAATCTAAATGGCTTCAACACCTCTGTGGTGGCTCACAAGTCTTGGTTCGACAATGACCCAGCTGCACGTGACGGTTTAATGGCAGCAGTTAAAACTCTGGCACTTTCCATATGGTTTGAGATGCGTGATAGAGAAGTCTTGTATCCGTACACTACGTATGCTTACTTCTCTCACGGAGCGAATTCAATTACCATGCGATTGTTTGCGGAGACCAACAATGTCAACACCACAGCCATATAACTTCCAGATAGGCGTTGTCTATAGCTTTAACAGCTTGGCAGCGGCTATTCTTGGAGCGGAGTTCGTCAATGTCAAGCTGGTAGCTATACTTGACTACGACACAGCCATGCAGTTCTCCAATGTGGCTCTGATGAACAAGCAGATCTTGCCATTGCTGCCCGTAGGTACACCTGCGGATCCAACGGCATATACCTATCTGAAGTTCAAGACCTCAGTAGGGACAAACATCATCCTGGCTTACAACTGGATCGATACGTCCACGATTACCATTACTGCAGGCACTACGATCACCGTGGTGGTTAACAATGCAAGCACTGCAGACGTGACCACTATCAAGAATGTCCTGGCACAACTGGGATACACCAACTTCTCCGTCACAGCTACATAATTCTGACGGAACCTGAGCAACAAGCGAGAGAGCATTCACCACGGGGCTTAAATGCTCCGTGGTGTTTTTACTGACCTGGAGAATTGTATGTTGAACTTTTTTGTAAAGTTTCCCAATGGTGAATGGAAAATAATTCTATCTGAGAGCCGTGAAGTGTTTCTGAAAACTATGTTGGCTGAACATGGGCCTGATTGGTCAACTAAGTTTCCATACGTTGTAGAAGCAGCCACACTTGAGCTAATTTGCGATGCAGTTAAATCTAAGGGATCGATAAGTTTTCCATTGACCTTGAATTGAAATCCTCTGGATAGAAAAAAGAACAGTCACATATAACCAATATGAATACTTGGCAATGGTGCCTAATATTTCAAGGAGACAATATGTTAACTGCTATTGAATCATTTCAGAACATCGTTCGTGTATTAGCAGCGCATACTGAAGACAACGTTATATCTGCCATCAGTGCTGATGGTAAGACAGGCGTGATTGGATTCCCCAACTTCAGTTCAGGCATATACAAGAACATCGGCAAAGTCGACCTCTACAACTATGTGGGCGATGCCTGGACAAAGGTCGGTGAGCTGACCACGGATAACAGACCAGGGGATCTATTTGGATATTCCATGGCAGTGTCTGCAGACGGCTCAGTGATAGCCATCGGCGCGCCATACAGAAACTTTCACAAAAGAGCTTCAGCAGCTACTGGTAGTGAAGGGGCTGGCTACATTTACCGGAAGAAGGGCAGCAGAATGATGCTGCTCGGCAGAATTACTTCACCACGTCCTACCCCGTATGAAAAATTTGGAATAGGGGTGAAGGTTTCTGAGGACGGCCATGCAGTGACGTTTCTCAATGCACGTGGTGTCGAAACTAACATAGATGTCTTTGGCTACAGCTATATGTATAAGCCTGAGGCAATAGCTGCTAGGTAAATAAAACAGCTACAGTCCATCACGTGAAGCTTCAATCGAGGGCCCCTGGCCAGGTAACGTTCGGTAATGGTTCCGAGCGACCCGAAGTAGAGTCGATAGGTTTATCTCCTTTACTATCCCTCCCCCCAATACTTCGTGCCAGTGTGGACCTCGACCTATGCAAACCGTCTGCTTAGCCTAGTGCTAAGTGGGCGGTATTTTTTGGTACTTGATTTAGGGAACTAAAAATGGATTCTTTAGAACAACAAGTTATGTCAATGGTGGGAAAAGGCTATGCGTCTGCGTATATCGCTAAGAAGTTAGACGTTCAAGTTGCAATTGTATATGGTATCATGTCAGGTTCCAGCGTGAAAACGGAAGCTCTATCTAAAGCTGAACGCCGAGAATTTCTATCCAAGGAAATAAATCAAGAAAAGTATAAGGATTTTTCTGACATAGCTTTGGCTAGGGAATTGGAGACCAGCGCACATATGGTTAGGCAGCTCAGAACTCTTAGATCTGACAGATATTCTAAGACTAAGGAACTGGCTACACCGGAACAAATCGAGCTTATTAATCATCCTGATAACAGAAAGAAAACAATCAAGGAACTGATGGCTCTTACCAGTCTGCCGCAACATGTAGTATTGAAATACAGAACCACTAAGAGTAGGATTGGTGTAATTCCATTAGACATAGAGCTTAAAATAAAAACCATGCTCAAGAATAGAAGGAAACCGCCAGACATAGCTAAGGAATTAGGTATTTCTGTGGCGACGGTGCATAACCGGAAAAGAGCAATGCTCGATTCTGGGGGCATTTAGGCTAATGACCCAGCTACTCTGGCTGGGTCATTTAAAAAATAGTAGTAGCGCATACCTTATGGTAGAGCCGTTAGAATAGTCTTACTGAAGAGGCTTAAAGAGCCGAAATATACAACAGTATATATAAGACCGATCTAGCGGGTGCAGGTAGTTCTCTCCCTGCCACAGTGAGTGAGGGTGGTGAGGACCTTAAGATGTGCCCTTGAACAAGGCACTAAACCCGTAGTCGCCAGAGGCTGTTCAACCGATGGCGGAAGTTATAGGCTAGCTGCATCACCTTGGAGAACATACGGCCGTCCAGCATGTGGCCGGCCACCCACGTCCGGCGGGGCATTTCTCGCCTGGTTACGTTTTCTGAGGTGTATCAGATAGTCCGTAGCCGATTGGTCTTTGTCATGAGTACGCGCGAACTTGTGGCAGAGATCCTTCGAGTACGAAAACAACTTCTTGGTGTTAAATTGAGGCCTATGTTCATCCATAGGCCTCTATTTCTTTTTTTTGCTTTAAGGGGCGGCATGTCTACAAATGTCTTCATTAGGCCTGATGACCAATATGCTAGGGATATAAACCCTATAAAGCACTATGTTGATCAGGCTGCTCTTTTTCTTTCCATTGAAACTGGAGAGCCAATAGAGAGTTGTAGAAAATATGTTCAGGATTTTGTAAAGAGTCCTGACAGCGGTGTAACTAACCCAGTGGTTCTTTACATCGACACTAAGGACAATGGCGACAAAGTAGATAGAGCTACCACTCTGGTGGACTACATCTATAGCTTGGTCAAGGATAATGATATCGTGGCTCCTACCATGACTACGTATGTCTCCAGTACAATCAAGAAATCAGTTTTCAGTAAGTTTATTGACAGAAATGCCAAAGTCAGGTCAGCAGCTAAAAAAGAAGCATTTGCTGCTAAAGCCGCTGGAAACACTGATCTGTTTATTGCCAAGAATAATGAACAAGGCAATATGAAGATTTATAATAACAGCTTGTCAGGAGCATTTGGTTCTGAAGGAACTAGTCTGTGCAATCCTACAGCACACAGCACACTGACGTCTACTACACGTACCGTAAGCTCTATCGGAAATGCTATCAATGAAAAGATCATTTCTGGTAATAGGCATTATCGGTCATACGACATCGTGCTCAATAACATCGTGGCCATCATTACGCTTGTGGACACTGTAGAGCTGGGTAATGTGTTAGCTAAGTATTCGCTTTACTTACCAAATACAGACGACGTAATGGACTGCATAAAGCATTCCAGTGACTTATACTGGATAAATGAAAAGCTGATGAAGAAGCTGAGAGCATTTGTAAACAAGCTATCGCCAATTCAGAAAGCAGCATTTGTCTACATAGGTGATCTATACCACCTCAGAAAACACAATGACGAATTTGTACGTCAGTTCCTGACTAAGCTGTCACGTAAAGAAACCAGAGTCTTAGAAGATCCCTTCTCTGCCTTGAAGGGTATTGATGAAGGTGTCATAAACTACTCTGCCCAGATTTGTAGCGAAGAGCTAAGAGGCTTAGGCACAGACAAGAAGAAGATGCATGAGAAGGGAGTATTGACCATACTGGCATCTACCGCTATGAATGTGGTAAATGTACTTGGTGAATATTCTGACTTAATAACTACACTCCTAGCATCTAATACACTGCCATGCTCAGTAGCATATATTCGCAGCATGGTTAGACGTGCCGTCGTGCTCTCAGATACAGACAGTACGATGTTTTCCATCGATGAATATGTCAAGTGGTATTTCGGCCATATGAAGTTTGGTCCGGATGCCTTTGCACTAGCGTCCTCAGTTATGTTCTTGTCTACTGAGTCAATTGCCAATGGGCTAAAGATACTCAGTAGCAACATTACTCCAGATAAGGAGATGCTATCAGTCTTGAGCATGAAGCCAGAGTTTAGCTTCACTGTCTTTGCTCAGACGTCAGTAGCTAAACATTATTTTGCTAGCGTGGCTGTGCAAGAAGGAAACGTATTTGCTAAGCCTGACCTAGAAATCAAAGGCGTCCATCTTAAAAGCAGTGCTACACCGCCAGTACTGACTAAGCTGGCTAAGGAAAAGATGGAGTCAATACTGAACGCCATCAGTAACAATGAACGCATCTCACTGAAGAAGTATCTCGGTGATCTGGCAGACATAGAGCGGTCTATCACCAGTTCTATTCTGAATGGTGAAACTACTTATCTCAAGACAGGCACTATTAAGGATACTGAGGCTTATTCAGGTCCTTTGATGCAGAGCCCATACATGCATTACGTGCTTTGGAATGAGGTTTTTGAGCCTAAGTATGGCGGTGTTGAGGCAGTGCCATATTCAGTGGTCAAGATACCTCTGAACATATCCAATAAAACAGATATGGCTAACTGGATCGATAATATGGTTGATACCGAGTTGGCTGACAGATTGAGGAAATGGATGATAGTTAACAAGAAGGACACTATCAAGACTATCCTGCTGAATCTTACATACGTCAAGAGCAAGGGAATGCCAATTGAGATTCTTGCAGCCATTGATTCAAAACGTCTGGTATTGGAGCTTACCAAGGCTTTCAGGATGATCTCTGAGACCTTAGGCTACTATATCAAGGAAGACAAACTTCTGATGGAACTAGGTTACTAAGCAGAACTGCAGCTATGTCGACGCCGTCAATCTTGTGACGGCGTCGACATAGGCTTTCTGTGTCTGACTTAACAATTCTTACTAGGGACATTACCATGCTTGATACTAGCTACCCACACGTAGATTTACCTGAAGGTGAGTATGTTCCTCTACAAGGTGGGCAAGTTCCTGCGCAATACCTTCCACCTTTGCAAATACCTAGCACGTATGCAAAGCTTACCAATGGTGCAGTCGATAAGACCATCATGCCTGCATCCAATATACCTGCTGGTCCATATGCTGCAAAGACAGCTGCCGGACAGTTGAGCAATGCTAACACTCCTGTGCTGAATGCAGACAACCTTTCAGCTACTGTGGTTCTTTATGGACCTCTGATAGTCTTGGCTGGATCAGTGGTTAGTTTCAACATAACTAACTACAACAGTAAACAAGCCTATTCAGTATCTGCCGCATCAGGTACTGTATCTTTGGCCGGCAGAACTATTACATACACTGCTCCAGCTACAGCAGGCACAGACACGATTATTGTCAATGGCACAGCTGTACCTATCACTATTACAGCTAATGCCACTGATCCACTTGTAGTGGGCCCTAGCGCCATTGTTTCTGGTGTACTGGCGGCATATTACGTTAGCAACTATGTCTCTACCACGACATATACAACAACTACTCCAAATGCAACAACTGCAAGAACACCCTTTCAAGAATTTATTCAATATCGTTCTACTCCTGGAGTGACGGGCATAGCCCCAATCACCATCAATGGAGTATCTTTCCAGATCTCTTTACTGCCTGCACCGGCACCTGCAGTGGATGGACCACTTTACCTCTCTATAGGTGAAGTAGCTATGTACACCATCAGCAACTATGTCCCTGAGTCACAATACACCGTAGCAGCTATTAACGGCAGTGTATCTGTCTCTGGTGACCAAATAACATATACTGCTCCATCTAGCTTGTTGCCAGGTGTATTCACCATCAATGGAACAGCACATCACGTCAATATAGTGAATAACTATATCCTGACACCTGCATTACAATCTCCAGTGAATGGAGCCACAGGCCAACTGGATACAATTACCTTCACAGGGACTCCATTTCAAACGAGTACGCCTGGGCCTATCCAACAATCTGCTAGTTGGGAACTAGCTACAGATGGCGCATTCACAAATATCGTGCAGTCCAGTATAAACGACACTGTCAATCTGAACAGTTGGACTGTAACTGCCCTAGCGGCACTGACTACGTATTACGTCAGGGTTTATTATAATGCAGCCGGAATGCCCACATCTGAATGGTCTCAAGTTGTGTCATTCACTACTGGTACTTTGATACCCTCTGCCATTGTAGCGGCCATCAGTGCTACAGATGGAACATCTGGAGATTATTTTGGTGTGGCTACTGCTCTTAGCTCTAACGGCAATACCTTAGTTGTAGGGGCATCTAACAAAAATATAAACGGTAATTCGGCTCAAGGTGCAGCGTATATCTTTACCAAAGTTAATGGTACCTGGACTCAACAGACTGAATTGATAGCCGCTGATGGTGGTATGAATAACTATTATGGCCGTGCTGTGGCCATCAATGCTGCTGGAACAGTGGTAGCCATAGGAGCCTATGGAAAAACAGTAAATGGCAATAGTAATCAGGGTGCAGTATATGTTTATTCCCTAATTGCTGGAGTCTGGACATTACAGGCAGAAATTACAGCTATTGATGGCTCAACACTATCTACATTCGGTAATTCTTTGTCATTTGACTCTACTGGGACTATAATGGCTATTGGCTCTGCGTTGAAGACGGTAGGAGCCAATGGTCTCCAAGGTACAGTTTATATTTATACTGAATCAGCAGGAGTCTGGAATCAAACTGCAGAAATAGTTGCTTCCAATGGAGCAAATTCTGATTATTTCGGTATATGTGTTTCACTGAATGCAGCTGGCAATATTTTAGCGATTGGTGCCTATAATAAAACTATAGGAAGTAATGCCGGCCAAGGAGCGACATATGTCTATGTTGAAACCAATGGAGCTTGGGCACAGCAGGCTGAATTGACAGCTATAGATGGTGTAGCTGGAGATAACTTTGGAATAAGTGTTCAGCTTAATGGAACAGGTACTGTTTTGGTAGTTGGTGCATACACCAAAGCTAATGGTGCAAATACTAGCCAGGGAGCAGCTTACGTATTTGCATACAGTGGTGGTAGTTGGGCACAACAATCAAAATTGCTATCTTCAGATGGCGCGGTCAACGACTGGTTTGGTCAGGCTGTAGCCATTAATGCTGCCGGCACAATAATAGCCATTGGAGCAATGGGAAAAGTATTCAATGGACATGTCAATTTCGGCGCAGCATATATCTTCATTGAGTCTGCTGGAGTCTGGGCACAACATGCCGAACTAGTACCAGTAAATGGAGCGCTAAATGGTTATTTTGGCTACTCTGTAGCTTTTGACGATAGTGGAGATACAGTTGCTGTCGGTGGAGCCGGAATGTACTCTCAAACTGGTGTGGGTTCAGGCACTGTTTCAATAGTGAATTAAAAAACACCATATCCAAATATTCTGAGGCTTAAGAGCTTTTGCTTACGCCGTGCTGCTGCAGCCCAGGACAACCCAAAGGACCATTTTTAATGAAAGAGACCGGAGAGATACTGTACGTTTTGACGTGCATAAGCAACCCCAAGCAATATGAATCCCGTTACAGGCTTTACAGGGAATTCAAGCAATACTTGTCCAGATTTCCGAATGTCAGATTACTGACAGTCGAACTGGCTTTCAAGAACAGGCCCTTTGAGGTCACTGAAGCTGGTGACCCATGGGCAGTGCAAATTCGCGGTGACCAAGAGTTCTGGCACAAAGAGAATCTGTTGAACATCGGCCTGGCATCACTGCCACCTGAAGCCAAGAAGATTGCATGGATTGATGCAGATGTCCAGTTTGCCAATCCTTACTGGGTGCAGGACACACTGGATGCCCTGGACCACTACAAGTTTGTTCAGATGTTCAGCGAATACATCGATTTGGGTCCTCAAGGTCAGCAACTCAGCAAGATGTCCAGCTTCATCAAGGCTTGGGCAGACGGCGAAGAACAGATCATTGACGCAAACTACAATACTGGTAGAAAAGGTGCTACAGGGTTGGCATGGGCAGCCAACAAGGATGCCTTGAATCTGGTAGGCGGTTTGATCGACTGGTGTATCGTCGGCTCCGGAGACTGGCACATGGCATATTGTCTGATCGGCAAAGGTGTTGAGATCGCAGCACCATGGTTCTCGACCGGCTATCGTATGCTTTTGGAGAAGTTCCAGAGAGCCTGCGATACCTATGTGGGTGAAAATGTCGGTTATGTGCCCGGCATGGCAATTCACTACTGGCATGGTCCAAAGGTCAAACGTGGCTACGGCACTCGTTGGACTATTCTCAAGGACAATGCCTATGATCCTATCCTGGATCTCGTGAAGGACACCCAGGGCCTCTACATCGTCAATCCTGGCAAGAAAAAGCTTCACAATGACCTGATGGTCTACTTCAGTTCCAGGGATGAAGACAGCAAGAGTCTTACCTAAGCAACCACATAGTGCAGACCTGGCCTTATTGGCCAGGTCTGCACTATGTTTAAATACCAGGACAAACCATAAGCTTGAGATGACGGTCCCAGCCAATTGCATCATTCTGGAAGGCAGTAGGTGCCCATACTTCACGCAGAGTAGTTTGGTAATTCTCCTCACTATCTGCCAGTGATTCCACGTAGGTCTTTACTGCACCTAGTTCTTGACCACCGAAGATATAGGCCATGTCGATATTGATGACCATTTCTTTCCAGATGTATGACTTGACAGCCAATTCGACCAGTTTGGAAAAGGCTACATACGACCTAGGGTTAATGTTGTTCAGATTGGCTTCATTGCCAACGATGCATCTGAGCTGATATGCCGCAGATACCCTGAACTGATCACGGATGGCAATGGTATTGTGACCAATCAGATCCACCACTGCATTGGAGATAGGCGGTACAGACGCCATTGAATCAGCCAGACGTTGATTAACGCTGGCTAAGTCATTGATACTGGTTGGAGCTATGTTTCCGTATGATGCACCCATGCTATTAAAACCATTGCTGTAAGGCATATAGCCGATACTCAGTGCAGAAATGATTGTCCTGTTGTTAACCCTATCGTCAGGTATTTTGTATACCAGAGAAAAGTTATCTAAATATTCAGGAACTAACCCATCTAGTGGAATGATCACCATCATGCCGCCGACGAGATCTGCATCGACCAGTACTCGTGGACGTATTACCTTATTCATGATGTTTTCATCTAGGCTAACTGGAGCACCTCTCCAATTAGTTGTTCTGGAATTCGTGAAGACAATGTCCAGAATCTTCTTGGGTATCCGATACTTAACCTCGTCAAGCGACTTTTTTACCGCATCCATAATCTTTCTCCTTAAGATCAAATGATTGCTAATACTACACATGGAGCTAAAAATGGGAATTGTCTCGTACATGGTGGCATGGTTTAGCATTTCTGTAATAACTGCACTTTTAGCTGGCGGACTCTGTATAAACGATCTGGATTCCGATGACAACATTGTGCTGTCTAAAGAATCCATAGCTGAGATTGATGCCTGGATTAATGAACAGCTTGACGAGGATATGTATTATGCCTGATTTTAAGGACATTTTGTTTTACACCTATTTCTGCTCAGCTGTACTGTCAGCTATAGGAGTTAAAATAGTCAGCAAGGACTTAGAAGACTATATTGAGAAGGAAGTAGACAACATAGCCTTCTACAACACATTGGAGTATAAGACTGGTCTCTACATGGCTACTCTACTGATAGCTATCTTTGTCCCTGTAGTCAATACTTCAATTGCTTTGCAAACAATTAAGCTAATACGGGCCTATGCCAAGAATCTTGTGAGGAAATTCTTCACTTAAAGGAATAGCCATGGTCTGGAATTGTAAGATGCTGGATGTAGTCGGAACCAAGAAGGTTACCTATGATCCACCGCTTGACCATATAGTTGGAGAAACGGTATTGGTCTTAGCCGATGGCCGAGAAATTAATCATAGATCATTATTTCCTGGGGATATGTTTTATATGCCTAAGGGAACTACTCCAGAAGGATGGCCGTGGTATTTAGCCAAAGAAGGACATTTGTCCGATTACTACAGAGCAAACAATAGTCACAGGCAGCCATTGTTTTTAATGCTGCCTGGAAAGCATTTGTTTCTCGTAGATGGAAAGTGCTGGAATCAGCAGCTAGGTAGATACGGTGGGTGGCATGTGAGAGGAGAAGCCCCTAATATCTCTGTATTTCCTTCTATAGATATTTCCGGTACATACCATGGCTGCCTGTCTAATGGCGTCCTTGGAGACGATATAGTGCATCGCAAGTATGATGTCAATGGTAGCCTAATAGGGCATTGATCAGATCTTCCCATAGCCATATATGACTTCTCTGATTAGCAATGTTGCTAAACACAAAGGAGATTAAAATGCACGACCCCATGAAAGTTGCTTACTTCGTCTACTTTCTCTCGATGGCAATATCCGTAGGTTCTATCGGTATCGCCTACTATTTCGGCGAATTCCGTGAGATCACTGTCTTCACGTCCAGTGGAAACAGGCTCAGTAAGGCTGAGACCATCCTGGTTATATTTGTCTCAGTTCTTCTGATGGTCTTTGTTCCAGTGACAAATTCCATCGGAGCTATCTTCTTGATCAGGGTAGCTGGAGATTCCTACATGTCTTACCGGATCAAAAAGAGAACTGACTGGGAGCTGGATAGGCTTAAGCATCTAGCCAAGAGAAACTAGGACAGGTGTGATCTGATTTTTCTACAATCACATATAACCAAAGTGAATGTGGACATAGTGCCCACATACATTCCTTAAAGGAGAACGAAATGGCAGTTACAGACAAGTCGCACAATTCCAGTACCGGACATACTGGTGGATCGCCCAGCGGAGCACCCGCAGTGGCTTCCGCAAAAACCGCTGAAAAGCCTGCTCCCAAGGCCACGGCCAAGCCGGCAGCAAAGCCGGCACCCAAGGCTGCGTCCAAACCGGCAGAGAAGAAGCCAGCCACAGTCACTGCACCGAAGACGTCCAAGCCCAAGGCCCAACCGAAGGCAAAGGTCATCTCTCTCGACGACATGCGCTTCGACTTCACGCCGCCGCGCAAGGAGCCTCTCCTGACTCGCGTCAGCAACTTCTTCGGCTTCTACAGCTGATACCGACATGCATGAGGCCCATCGGACCTCATGCATGATTTTTCTTTTTTAGCAAAGGAGCAACTATGTTAGTATTGGATCCAGGGCATCTCTACGAATTAAAAGAACTAAATGGAGATACACAACTCCTCAAGTTCGTCAAGCGGTCTGGTGGAGCTATTGAATACGAGGTTGAGCATCCTGGATTACAGACTCAAGAAGTACTCAGAGCCTTAATCGACAGGACAGAATATCTTAACTCCATTATTCCCTGCGTGGAATCAGAAGAAGCCGCGTACCATCTCCGTATGGCGTTATTTCTGTACGAGGCAAGGGCATACCGCAGAAAGATGGAAAAAGTCAATAGAGAGGCTCCTGAGCACGATGACAGTGCTAGTCCAAAGGCTTGGAGAGAAAATCCGTTTGACGATGTGCCCTTCAATGAAACTGAGATAGAGTTGAGACCTATTGGTCCAGACGGGCACATTCTGATAGATACTGAGTGACTGCAAACAGATTTTTCTGCAGTCACATATAACTAAAATGAATAGTGGGCATTGGGGCTTACATTTCACCGATCTAAAACAATTAAAATTGTTTGATAGGTCAATTTCAAAAAAGTTTTTAAGGAGAGAATTAGATGGTGCAAGTGGCAAAGAAAACTCTGGAAAAGAACAGAGCGGTTTTCAATGAAAAGCGTGAAGCATATTTGACCCTTCTGATGAAGGTAACGACAATCACGCCTGGAGAACCAGAACACGCCATCGCAGTTGACAAAGCTGAACGAGCCCAAACAGAAATGATGCGCTGGGCTAAGAAGGCTCAAGTAGACAGGAACGGAGTACCGCTAGAAAGAGGGTAATGGTGCCCTCTCCATGCAAAGGAGAAAGAAATGCTTAGGATCACTTCATCGATGACAATGAGCCAGGCCACAGCAGCAGTTCTAGCGTGGCTGGCAATCATGACCATTTCCTACATGGTCTCAGCAGACATTGTCGAGGCATACATGCCGAAGGCAACAGCCATCAAGAAAAATACAGTCAGTCTGGTAATGACTGGCATATTCTTCGTGGCTGGGATGCTTGTGTTCACGTAACATCCCCTTTGGAGCGCCTAACTGGCGCTCTTTTTTTAGGAGACTGCAATGGTCAAGTCAGCAGAGCACATTAGTAGGATGGCTGCCGAATGTTTCAGTCCTGTGGAAGAAATACCAGAGATACTGGAAGACATGGACATCTCCATGCAAAAACTGATGGACATGGCATCTAGTTTGATGCATAGTACTGGAGAAATATGTGCTGATCTCGGTATAGAGGACAACAAGTGGCTCATCGGCACCATCATCATAGGTGATGGCCTAGTAAAGGTTACCACTGCCTTTGAAGAAGAAGTAATCAGGATTTCATACAACACCAATGCAAAGCTTTACAGAGCCAAAGACTTTCTAATGGCCAATGCCAACTAAACACAGGCCTAGCTACTCTAGCCCATCTGGCTAGAGTAGCTAGGCACTATGTGGCTAATATTTTTTCTATGGTTTCTGAGACATCGAAATACATATCTCTGGAAAGCACAGTTTGTAATATGTTTTCTCTCTTAAGTCTCTTAAGCTCTATCTTGAGATCATTTATTTCAGAGAGATTATCCAGATCAGCTCTTTTAGACCCTATGTCTATCAAGAACTCCATGTAATCTAACCTAGATAGTAGTAGTGACCACCATATCTGGCGCGTAGGCGGCATATCAGGCATTTGTAAGGCATCCAGCATTGTAGGGCTGAATACACTAGGAACATTGTTTATAATGCCTTCAAAGCTGATCACTTCGTTCTCTACACGTTTAATGACATTGTTTAATACTGCATCTATTCTTCCAGAATAATCAGATATCCTGAAGGCATGTCTTAGGTAGCCTTTTCCCATTGGCTTACCATAGTAGAGATTTAGCAGTCGATTCATAATGACTATGTCCAGATGTGGACCCATCATGTTTGGTAGTATGTACATATGGATAAAGTGACTATCTCCTAGCAGAGACCCCACTCTAGAATTTTCTATTTGTTGTTCCATAGTAAAGTACTTGTACTGCAGTGCCAATGCCGGTATATTTATAGCGATGGTGCTTAGACCACTGTCACTGCCAGATTTTTTACCATTTGGTAGCATCAGTGCTAAATCCGATCTAGGATGCAGCAAAGGCCTGACAGATATAAAGTCGCGCCAGTTTTCAGCAATCTCAGCTGGATCGAAGTATTCATCCACGCTATAAAGTATCTCGCTGCTACCGGGGCCATAGAAGACCCCATTATGCATTTTTCCGGCATGTGTAGGAGACGTCATCTGTAGCGTCCTGGAAACAGAATCCATCCTAGCCCTACAGACCTCTACATACCTGTCATCGTCATACTGCATAGGCACGGATAGAGCATTTAGCAGGTAGACTAGGAAGTGATTGCTTTTGACAGCGTACACTCTATTGTGGTAGTATGTCTGTATCTGGTACAGTTCCTTGAGATAAGTTCGACGAACTAGGTCAAACTCAGGCCAGTGGTACTGTACAGTATTTCTTTTACCGGCTTCATTGAAAATATTGTACATGTGTAATTGCTTCCTGCAATGGTCACATTATTGACAGGGCCAGTAGTACTTAAGTAAAAAAATAGTGATCTACACTGTATACTATGGAAGCATGTTCCGCACATATACTCTCTGGTCAATCCAGGGGGTATCAACATGAGCGGCTGTATTCCCTTTTGACGCATAGCGGGTGGTTTGGGAAAAAAGATAAACCTATATCATCCTAATGACTGCGTGTAGTGGTTTCAAAAAACAGTCAGCTCTGCAGAGCTATTAATCAACGATACACAAGGGAGTTTATAAGATGGCAATCGGTGACAAAAACCAACCGCAGCAACCTAATCCTGGCGCTGGTGCAGGTCCGGCACAGAATGCAGGCGCTGCTTTCAAGACGAATACGGAACACGGTCAGGAACAATCCGGCAGTTGGAACTTCGGCGGCGGCCTCTTCGCTGCTCCGATCGGCAGGGGTGTGGGCAGCGAGTACACGACCAAGCTTTTCGACGAGCTGGCCAAGATCTACGAGAACTGCGACAAGCAGTACGAGATCACGCTGCTCAAGCTGGACAACAACGAAGAAATGGCGCTGGCATTCTCCAGCATTCTGGTGTGCATGAACCTGGCCGGCGCTCGCAACAAGGTCGCCGCTCTTCCGCTTCTGCTCGAATCGACCGGCGATCCCATTTCGCCCCAGATCGAAAACATCGCGAATCAGCAAGTCGAGATCCTGCGCGTCGCCGGCGATGCCTTGGACCAAGTCTTTTCCAAGAAGGCACTGGATCGTCTCTCCAGGGCTTTCCCGAAGGCTGAAGTCATCATGCTCGAAGGTGTCGTCGTTCCGACCACGTTCCAGATGGACAACAAGGCCGATCTTCACGCCATCGCTCTCAATGCCGGTCTGGCATGCGGTACGGAACTCATGATCTCCAAGGAAGGCTTCACGGACTTCAGTCTCGCCTCGGTTGGGCGTGATCAGTCCCTGGTCGTCAACGTCGGCTTCAATCGCCAAGAGCTCAAGGATGCAGTCGGCCTGCCGATGCGCAGTGACGTCCTGATCAACTTCAGCAGCCAGAAGCAAGTCCAGGTGCGCAATGCTTCGCTCAACAGCGGCGATCGCGAAATGCGCCTGACCGAGCTGTCCGGCTATATCGACCTGGTCTGGGATCCTGTGGCGCCTGCGAATCCCATGGGCGTGTACTATCAGCCCCAGGGCCCGCAAGCAACGCAGAAATATGCGGCAAGGTTCATCATGACCAATCTGGCTTCGGAATTCTCCTTCACGCCGGCATCCGTGCTCCTGGCCCTGGCCACTGCATTCGCCGTTTCCAATGAGAACAACTGGGTGCAGACTTTCCGTCCGAGCAATCTCAATCCGAACGAGATCGATCTTCACGACATCGGCGCCATGAATATCGAGGCCAACCTGATGAACGAGCAGGATCGCAATGGCTTCGGCACCAGGATCGATACCAAGGTCGACAGCTTCAAGCTTTCCGATCTCGGCCAACTGGTTTCCGCTCTGGTCCGTCCCGGCCTGATCATGTCGATCGACTGCCCTGAAACCGGCCCGCAGTCCTGGTATCTTTCCGTGTTCGCTGCTGCCGCTGCAGGCAATCCTGGCGCCATCACCAGGATCATCGATGCCGCAAATGCACTGACCGGCGGTCGCTTCAGCGCTCACTTCAATGCCAACAGCGGCCCGATGTTCGTCGATCTGAACAATCGCGTTCACCTCGGCTACTGGATCGACAAGAACGGCATGAAGCGGGATATCCGTGACATCGACAGCGTGGCCATCGCCAATCTGGTCGGCGATCGCGAACCGAAGTACATCGCGGACTGGTCCGACACTTTCCTGCGCACGCAGTATGACCTGGCGGTCAGGCTCGCTGCAAGGAAGAAGATGATCATGGCAGTCACCAACGAAAGCGCAGTCTTCACCGGCTATGCTCAACGGGTCACCCTGAGCGATGCATTCATGTCCGCTCTCGGCAGGGCCATCGCTGAAACCGGCGTCATGATGCGTATCAATACGCCGCTGTCTTCTGCGGACTTCCAGAATCAGCGCGGCATCGGCACCTTCGCCGGAAGCGCTCTCCTCAGCGGCAACCAATCCTTCCTGGCCAGTGGCTGGGGGGCGAGGCCCAACCAGTATACCGCTGGTCCGATGGGGCAGTATCGCTTCTAAGAAGCAAAGCAAGTTGAGATACCAGGAGCCTATTGTGGCTCCTGGTATTTCTTTTTTTAAAATAGGCTTTTAATCTTACGATGCCATTGGACTGTGCGTGGGGCACATATTACTCTATTGGTAATTAAGGGAGAGAAACAATGCCAGTTTATCAGGATCTAATCAATTTCAATCAGCTGTTTGCTCAGCTGACTACTCCACCGATCATAGTCAATGATCTGGTCAACATTGATGAAGAAGAAAAGAAAAAGATCAGGAACCTAGTCATTTCTGAATTCAGCAGTGATATGGTATCCATAGTGCCGGCATGTAGCTGCCGTGAGCTTAAAGGAGAATATGCAGTAGGCATAATCTGCAAGAAATGCAATACTCCTGTCAAGCCTGTGCTGGAAGATAGCGTGGAACCTATTCTTTGGTTTAGGGCGCCGATAGGTGTGGCTAAGCTTATCAATCCGATTATTTGGATTATGCTGAATGATCGTTTCAAGAAGCCTGGATTCTCCATCGTTCAATGGCTGGCCGACACCACGTATCGTCCACCTGTCAAGCAACCACCTGTCCTGGATGCACTCATTGCCAGCAACATACCGAGAGGCTATAACTCCTTTGTGGAGAATTTCGATTCTCTGATGGAGATGCTTTTCAGTATGAAGGATTTTGCTGACAAGAGTTCTAAATCCAAGTATTTGGAAAGACTGCTGCGTGAGGAAAGGGATAAGGTATTCAGTGATTATCTGCCAATTCCCAACAAGGCTCTTTTGGTCATCGAGAAGACTAACGTAGGCGTCTATATCGATCCTATCGTGGTCAAGGCTATCGATGCAGTGGAAATCATCACGTCCATAGACAGCGGCATAATGGACCATACTCCAAAGATCAAGGAGAACAGGACCATCAAGGCCATTGTCAATCTGGCTAGTTTCTATGATCAATATGCTTCTGAGAGCTTGGCTGGCAAAACAGGTCAGTTCAGGAAGCAGATCATGGGTTCCAGGACTAACTATAATTTCAGAGCAGTGATTAGCTCGATTACTGACCAGCATAAGTATGATGAGATATATGCTCCTTGGGGCGTAGGCATCACGGCCTTTAGGCCGCATCTCATTAACAAGCTGCTAAAGAAAGGCTATTCGCTGAATGCTTCAATCGGTATGCTTCTGGGCCATGTGGAGAAGTATAGTCCACTGCTTGATTCCCTGCTCAAGGAATTGATCGAGGAATCTCCAATGAAAGGCATCCCAGTGATGGAGCAAAGGAATCCGACTATGTTGTCTGGCTCTGCGCAGATGAAGCGTATTGCCAAATTCAAGACGGATCCATCTGACCACACCGTATCCACTTCTATTCTTACTGTTAAAAGTATGAATGCTGATTTGGATGGCGATGAGGTGAATTATAGCATTGCTCTGGATGATTTCCTGGCTAGTCGTTGGAAGGCTCTGGCCCCACACAACAATGTGTTCTTGGCAACTACGCCTAGAGAGGTATCTGGAAACATCAGCATACCTAAGCCGGTGATCTCCACCATATCCAACTGGATGAGTACTCCAGAACAGACAGACCCTCAGAAGTACGAGGAAATGAAAATATTCACCTAACAAAGGAGAATCCATGACTGCTACTAGTCTTGTTGCATTAAAGAAAGACTTGAAGCACAAGTATGCTCATCTTCAGAAGAGCGAAATTCGAGCAGTAGGAAAAACTGACTACAGAAATGCTGTAGTCTATACCAAAGGAGACGTAGAACCACTCCTTTACAAGGAGATAGTTCGTACGGATGACGGCGGCTCCATAATCACAAGGAAGGCACTGACCATGACAACGCAAGCAATCGAAGCAGCAGAAATTCTCGAAGAATCCACCAAGGCTGTCGAATCACATCTGGCCAGGTTTCATAGGGTGGCAGACCAGGCCCTGGACGAGACCAAGAAGAAAATTTCGCAGCTCAACGACTACAGCAACCGTCTCTCGACATCGTTGGTGAACCTGAATAAGGTGATGGCCGATGAGCGCATGGGCAAGGCTATCGAAAACGCAGAAAGGATCGCTACTGCACTTAAGCTGCTCGATGAGCTGGAGAAGAAAGGCTCGCTCGAAAAGATTCTGGCTGCCTTGAAATGACCTGACTAAAGGAAGAGACATGGCTGATGAAGACTGGGAAAACCGTACCCTTGGTGCTAGCGAGGAGCATGTAGCTGTGGCTAGTCCTGAGATGCATGACGCCATCAAACGTGCTATGAGCCTTCCTAAGGCCTACGGTGGCTGTACATGCGCATGTCACCGTACTCCAGGAATGGTGCATTTCGCTCCATGCTGCACAATAGACGATGAAAAGAGAAATGAATAGGAGCCAATCCTAGGTATTTTTTAAATTAATCGTCTAAATATTTGAGGAGTCGTAAGACTAATTGAAGTAAGGAGCAACAGTAACCGACTCAGGTGAAAGTTAGCGTCTCCGCCATCTGACGCTATGCTGTAGACTATGTCTAGAGAGTTGCTAGATGCGACGTACGCGAATGGCTGAAGCGCTCTTATCCCCTTGAGAGCTCTTCAGTAGCTGCACGCGTCTATTGGAGCTTAACACTTGGTGAAGTTTGACGACGGCCACCTTGTGCACTTGGCATCAGTCCTTTTTCAATTTTGGGTATCCGCTGCCTCAGCGGAGGATGGAAGCTTAGGCCTCTATCCTAATGCATATCGCAGTATGCATTAGGATGTAGGTCTATTGAGTTTAATAGTACTGCATTAGTTTGAGGGGCTGAAAAGTCTGATTGATTAAACGGGTATGAAGGTGTTAGTTCCAGACACCAATTGTGGAGTTGATAGAGTCTATTCCTCATCCATCGACTGGCGTTGATGGTTTACCAATGACGGTTCGCTTTTTCCATGCGAGCTTTCCCGCCGCCGGCGTCCACCACATGGGAAGCCTTTTACGGCGGGGCTCGTCTCTCCGGGCGTATATCGTTGTTAGTTGCTTTCTCGATAGCGTAGCCTATCTTCGCTCAAAGTGCGAAGAACTGGCCCTGCATCGCGCAACCGTTTAATTGATTCTGGAAATACGTGTCCTCACACGGGGGTGGAAGCTTAGGCCTCTATCCTAGAGCGCATTTAGTGCGTTGTAGGATGTGGGTCTGTGCCGGTATAACTCAGTTGGTAGAGTAGCGTCTTTGTAAGTCGAAGGTCGTGGGTTCGAATCCTGCTGCCGGCACCATCAATTCCTCGATAGCTCAGTTGGCAGAGCGACGGACTGTTAATCCGCAGGTCCCTGGTTCGAGCCCAGGTCGGGGAGCCACTACAGGAACACATTTGAACAAAGGAAAGAGGCTTCTTGTTGTAGGGACAATAGGACACGTTGGATCAACAACAGCTAGGTTAGCATCAGCTATGGGCGCAGTGCTTCAAAAACAGCACATATCGTTACCTGATACTAGTCCTATCAAAACGAAAAATAAAAAGAATAAAGCTTTGTGGTCGTTGCCTAAAGGAAATTTAAGGAACAGTAGCCCTAAGCGTATTAAAAGGAGAGAGGACAGTGATACACGATAACACTTTCTTTGATATCAAACTAGAATCAGACATAAGTCCAACAGTAGGCATGAAAATAATTTCTTTTGAAAGAATGTTCAGTGCCTTTTTGGATGAGAATGCCGATGAGCGCATACCCCCTAAAACTGAATATACTACCAGAATGGGCTTCAGTGAAAACAGCGCCAATGGAAGACTTTTCATCCATATGAATCGATATAGTCGGGTTAGCAAGTTTTTTATGCCCAGTGAAATTGTTTTCTACGATCTTGAAAACAACAAGAAAACTGACGGATACTGCTCGGTGCCGTACGATAGCCTAGTTGGTCAAGTGACAACTTGTGTTGTCAAGCCAAATGAAGAACTTCCACATGGATTGAAAACAGTCCCATCTATCAGGTTTGGAAAAGACTTTGTTGAATTCAGTCTGTGTGACTTTGCTGAAGCGATGAAACGGAGATAAGTATGTTCAGAGAAACCAATATGCGGTACGTCCCTACTCACGTATGTATAGAGTGTGGGGCATTTTGGAGACTGTGGCATCCTAGGGACACTGGCCAGAAGGACTATAGCTGGGCACTCTCTTCTAGAAAATGCGGAAAGTGCTGCGACATGGCTCCTATGGAAGACCAGATAGCTCCAATAACTAACAAAGATCTGTTTACATGGCTGATCCAGGACTACAGCGATGCTGTAGCGTGCTTCTTTCGTCATTTTTTTAAGTAGAGGGTGGCTATGTTTTACAGACTGATAAACGAAATGGCTCCTACGCACCGATGTGGCAAGTGCGGAGCTTTCTGGAGATACTGGCCAGGTGACGAACTTTCAGAAATGGAAGCATTCTGGAACCTAAGATCCAGAAAGTGCGGTGAGTGCTGTGAGACCAGTGTCAATACCATGAATCCATGTACACTACTGGACGTTTCTGTCTGGGTTGCCCAAAGTGTTCGAAACAGCGTTAAAGACAGTCTGAGGCCACTAGGAGAGAAGCTCTACAAGTTCTTCAATAGCGTCACTCCTGCCAACATTGACATACCACCTGATCCAGTAAAGCATTGTCAGGTTTACAAGGCCTGCGGATGCGTACACGTGGATGGGCCGCTGTGTGACTTGCGAACATGTCAAATAGAGGTGACCATTAAGCCAAAGGCATCTACACACTCTGAAAATTCTGAATCCCAGAAGGACAAGCATGACTAAACCATTCGATTCTTATGATCTATCGCAATCTCTGAAATCACTGAGGAAAAGCATGACGAATTCACAAACTCCGGTGATGTACGCCGATGGTTCCACTACGGTACAATTTTCCAACACAATTTCAAAGGTCACTATGGTGACTGGAGATCCTGGTGGAGTTAGCAATGAGCTCGCTATCTTGGCGATGCCGACAAGGGAGCTCTACAAGCTGGCAAAGCACATCGTCAAGAGCATTGAGCACAATGACGGCATTCGTGAAGTGCTTGTCCAAAAAGCAGCTGAAGACCTCAAGATCTTCAGTCAGAAATACAGGTAACATTTCAGCTTATTACGACTATCACCACAGGCTATTATGCCTGCGGTGATAGCTTTTAAAAAAGCAAATTCTGAGAATCTTCTGAAAGTATCTCCATTCAACTCAATGCTAAGGAAACATCATGCCCGAAAATATGATCTTTGCTCCAAGCGAAACAACTGACAAACAGGCCAATGGCTTCTGGAATGAGGCTACTGGTACTTGGGGAAATTCAGATGTAGCGACCAGGTACACAGACCAACAAAAAGAAACAATGGCTCTACCTGCATCTAAAGGCATGGATGCAGGGTGGATAAAGGTTGCCGCAACAGCGACTAGAAACGGTTAAACAATCGAATCTAAGGTCTGAACTTCAACGGGATTGTGGCGGAATTGGTAGACGCACTGGATTTAGGTTCCAGCGGGGTAACCCGTGCAGGTTCGATTCCTGTCTTTCCCACCAAACAAGCACAAGTATAGACTATCCTGGACTATAAAGGTCCAGGATAGTCTATTTAAACTAAAAGGAAAGAAAAAATGATACTTAGAAACAAAGACAGCATCTTGAACACGCTCATTCTTCTCCATGAAAGCTCCTTTAATTTTCAACTGACTGGTTCGCACTTTTTCGGTGGCGCCATTCCTGGGTCAGATGTGGATTTTTACACTGAGGATACCTGGGCCACCAGAGATTTTCTAAAGAAGCTGAACTTTGTTCAGCTAAATGATGGCATTGTGTACGATGATCGCTCCATTACTTACGTGTACCGATATTCCCCTACAAAAGGTGATGGCTGCAATATGGCCAAACACATCGACGTGCAGCTGATACACCCCAGCTATATTGTCGTAAAGGATATGGCGCAGAAAGCGCTATATCGTAAGTTTGGGGGACGTGGATTGATCGGCGATAAGCAAACGCATAATGAGCTTTGGAATGACGCCATGCTTGAAGCAGGATTAAGAGGGAAGTAGTGGCAAAATTCTAAATTGAGTCAAATTGATTGACTTGATACTTTTGGGAGGACTGGCCGTGAGAACAATAATAAAAAATACTGAAATGATGAACAAGTGCCTGAACATTATTAAAAAGGCATTTGTTCCAGTTAGTCGTAAGCTTATCGACAAGACTCTCAATAAGAATAATGACCGAGATCTGGCTGTAGTGATCTCAGATGCCTTGATCTGCCTGCATTTGGAATACATGATTAACAAATGCTACGTGGATCATGAGCAGACAGTTTTCTTTTGGGATTTTGACAAGATGTATGACGGCTTTACTCCTGATAAAGTACAGCCTGAGCTTTACGACATTCAGGCAGGTGCTCCTGCGGGTAGAGTGGCTGGGTCATCCATAAATGCTAAAGCTGCAGCCAGAGCTAAGACATCTGTGATTCCACCAGCTGTTGTCAAGTCAGAGAACCCTCTCGACCTATTTGGTATTGGTTCTTTTGAGCTACCTGAAGAGAGTGAGGAAGAAGCCACTACACTGCCTGTGGAGACTTCTGAGACATCTGTACCAGAACAACCGGCTGAAAAGCCTGAGGTCAAGCCAGAAGTGCATTCGAGATCTCTTAAGCATGCTTTTAAAGTAAACCTGGCATTGACTGTCGATGACCGTATCCTGCAGTTTCTGGATTACAAAAAAGAAATAGCTACTAGGAGCGAACTGGAAGCACTGAAGAAACCAGGTGAGTCAAACAAAACTATCTTCATGCGGGCTGGTTATTTGTGCAGAGTTGGCAAAATTCGCATCAATGAAGCTAGGACGGAATTCCTTGCTATCAATGTCCCTGCACCAGGCAACTTTGTGGATTTGATTATGGATACCACACCCAAGAAGCTAAAACAAAAGCAGGCTAGCCTATCGCTGCCAGAGCCGCCCAAAGACATGGTGCTGAACCATCTAGATGAGTGTAAGTGGGGCATAGACAGGGACAAGGGTTTCTTCCTTAGCTTCAGAGGCAGAGATCTGCACCTATCTCCAGACGAGCTTAAAAGAATGCAAACATTCATGGAGCTGCTCTCTGATCTAGAAATGTCACATGGCTCAGTGTCTCCAGAGATGTCCATGCATCTCGTCATGGAGCGTGAGGGAGAGCCCAGTCTCATATTCAAAGAATGCATTCTCAGGAAGCTTTCCAAGACAATACCGTGGCACATATTACAGCAGTTGTTTAGATTCCAAGAGATGGCTGAACAGACTGCAGCATAACCATATATAACCTAATTGAATAGCAATGGTGCTAAACTTGGTTAAAGGAGATTCAATTGAAAAATACTTTTGCAAAAAGGCTTGTTGAAGATCTGGTAGAAAATGGTTTCTTCGAAGAGGAAGCAAAGAAGGTCTTCAAGAAGTTCAAGAACAAAGGTGAATTGTGCGACACCATGCTTCACAGATGGGACGAGCCTATCACTAATTATCCGGCTGGGTTCTACAATGTCGTGTGGGCGCATTGCAGGGTCTTTGCACTGGAATACATCGATGCCAGCATGCCTCGGGCATGGTTCAGACCCATGTTTCTGTCACCTAGTGAAATTCAGGAAGCTGGAGCATGCCACTAATAACGCCGGAGTAGTCAAATGTCAATAAATGTAATACCGGTTTCATCCTTGCAGTCTTTTGACCACTTTATTTTTCCGGAGCAGAATCCAGTCAATCAGGATTATTTCCGGACTCAGGTGGCGAGCTTCTCCAATACGCTCACTGACTATGGCAAGAAGTTCATGGAGGCCAGTAAGGCCATTTATGAGGAGATTAACGACAGCAATGCAATCAGGCTGGCTAAAGCAGCATTGAAGCATGTCGTCAACCCCATTCATCCGAACCAGATCGTGGACCTTACCACGATTGAAGAAATGCAGTGTGCGCAGCCTATGATGCAGCGCTTCATCATGGCAGACATAGCCACCAGACAAATGTATCACCGCAATCTCATCGATGGTTATTCTGATACGTATGTCGATAATGCTCCAGGTAAAGTAGGACTGGAACACTATGACTATCGTCGCGTCATTGAAGACATCATCATGGATGGTGAAGATGCCGATGGCAACTATGAATGGGGCGTCCATGTCTTTGGAGAAGACATTGATCCTGAAGACAAGGTCCTCACACTGGATGAAAAGGTCATCATTCTCAGAATTTGGGAAAGACTGGGTGCGTCCATGATGTCTGGCAAAGAAGATCCAACCAATCCCTGGGGTGGCAAAATAGCTGGTTGAAATTACGTTAACTCTGCACAAGCCCCAATCAGTTAAAACACTGGTTTCCAAGCAACTTGCAAAATATCAAAAGTCTAGCTGCTTAGGAAATTAAACTTCAAGTGACTTCTGGATTTAATGTTATTTTATATATATATAGATGCTGCCTAGGCTTAATTGCCTGGGTAGTGTCTTTTTTTAAAGCAGATAGTGAATCTTGTGTACATGACAACGGAGCCATTATGCCAGTTCCTAATTTCGTTCCATCCCTTAGTGAGGATGGCTGGGTAGATTCACCTGAATTAATGGGCGACTACGTACTATCTCATTTTTTTGTGTCTGATTATAGCCAGACACATCTTTACAAAAACTCAGTATCTTCTTTGCCTTACTTGGTACAAAAGTATCAAGGAGACATCAACGGTCTTTTGTCTTCAGTGCAATCCACACTCCAGATATATTTGTCCAGATATTTCACTGGAGTTATCGTTGAGGCCAATCCAGTACCAAATCCAACGAATTCAAACAAGATAGGTTTCTCTATCTATGTCTCCTACGTAGGCAACGATGGAAACACCTATACACTGGAAAGACTTATCCACACCAATAACTCCAAGATATTGGAAATCATAAATACAAATAACGGCTAAATCTTTTAGCCTTGAGTAATTCAATTTTTAAGAGGTAGCCATGTCCGAGGAAAAGAAAACTACAGCACAGATGTCCAGTGAGGCTAACAACGCACTGACTGAGATTGCCAAGAAAAAGGCAATGGATTATGAAGCCATCTTCATGAAGGACATTGTTATGTCCACTGATGCCTTGCGCAACACTATTCCTGAGAATGTTTTTGTTACTCACTTCTTGCCGTTCTTCTCCGGCAACAGGAATAGCCAGACTGACAACGATGTCGTAGCCAAGTGGATTGCTGTGGCTGGCACTCCTATGGCTGAAGTCAACGTCATGGATGATTCAGGAGAGGTGATCTACACGGTACCGCCTTTGCTCGACACCAGTATTATCGATGTGGTGAAAAGGTCTGCAGCCAATTCACTCTCGAACATCTATACCAATAAGGAAGTCCATTCCAGGAACATTCCAGCTGCCGGTGAAACCTACCTCATGGAAGCTCTGGATGAAAAGACCAGAGACGTTCTGAAGCCTTCTGAGCATGCTTCGGAATATGAGAAGAGATGGGCAAACATCTTCTCCAGATACGGCATACAAATGCCTGAAGGTGAAAAGGCTCAGGAATCTGCCACTAAGTCAAACGAAGGTCCTGAAGAACTCGAATATGATTGATCAAGGAGTTCGCTACATAGTCATAAACGATATTCATCTGGGCAACAACAATAACAAGACGCAAAACATAATTGCCAATTTGAAAACCTTTTTCGATGACTATTCTAAGCGTGAGGACAAGCTAGACATAATCTTCATTGCTGGCGATCTGTTTGATTCATTGCTGGATCTGTCTGGTACTGAGGTATCAGATATACTTTACTGGATAGATTCATTTGTAAGGTACTGCCACAATAATAAAATTCGGCTAAGAGTGCTGGAAGGCACTCCTAGCCATGATTGGGGACAGTCTGCATTAGTCAACGTCATCAAGAATATTTCTGAGACTAAGATAGACCTAAGATATGTCAGCACTCTTGAGATTGAGATTATCAAAGATCTTGGGATTTCTGTGCTATATGTCCCAGACGAATGGAATTCAGACACCTCAGTAACCTTTGAGCAGGTGAAAGAGCTAATGGCTGAGAATAAGCTGTCTCAGGTAGACATAGCCATTATGCACGGTCAGTTTAAATATCAGTTGCCTAATCCTCAGATAAAAGCACCTAAGCACGATGAGGCCAACTATTTGTCTGTAGTTAAGCACTACGTGCACATTGGACATGTACATCAGTTCAGCACGTATGAAAGAATCATAGCTGGTGGATCCTTCGATAGGTTGTGCCATGGTGACGAAATACCTAAAGGTGGTATTTTGGCACACATATCCGATAAAGTCGAAGATTCCTACTATTTTATAGAAAATAAGAATGCAATGAAGTTTGTAACCATTGCAGTTAAGGATATGGAGACTGAAGAAATAGTTTCCTACATCCAGAAGAAAATAAAGAAATTGCCGTCTGGTAGTTTTATAAGAATAAGAGCTAAGAAGGATAGCGCTGTATTCAAAAACTTTGAGGTGATTAGAAAGCAATTCCCGCTATATCACCTGACTAAAAAGGGAGATGCCGACACAGTCGAAGATTTGCCTATAGGTGTGGTACCAGATGCATCTATAGCAACATATTCTCCTATTGTAATACGGAGAGAGACAATATGCGAAATGTTGTTTTCAGCCGTATCCAGCAAATACGATTTAAGCATCAGTGAGTTTAAGGTGCTTGAGTCTCAATTAGAAGAGGCACTCTAACATGGATTATACCGGAGAATTAGCCAGCAGGACAATTTCAGCATTTCCCTTGAGCATTGGAACCAGTCTGGCCTTCGAATCTATTTTCGAAGGTCGGATGGCTCCTTATGACCCTTCCAGATCGATCCCAGAGCACATATCTATCGGCGACTATACTCACATGTATATAAATGTGGTTACGCTGATACGGAACTTCCTAGGGGCATTGCCGAGGGAAGTAGCTGTAGGGGTCTCTCCAGTCGTATTGGCGAATGGGATATCTGAGGAAATAGAGATAATAAACTCTATTTTGATGAACGAAGGACGAGACGTCTGCAAAGCTGTCTACTACTACAGTACCTATGCTCCGATACATCGGCTCAAAAATACTCACGTAGAGATAAGGACAGCCAAGACAGACAAACAAAAAGCAGCAGAGCATCAGCTGGAATCTACACTCAAGATACTTTTCAAGAGTGGAATAGTGGCTGAAGTGACTGACCTGATACCGGCCGAGTATGCCGAACGTATTTTGATGCTGACTCACCACGCCTATGACTTACTGGCATATAAGTCTGTCAGCAAGCTAGACCTGATAGAATCACATACAGGTAAATTAAAAGGAAGAAACCTATGGTATACTAAGCTGCATGCCATGGGTGAAACAGATCTGAGTTGCATTCCTTTCCATAAAAGAATGCTGATGGTCTTTGGAGACCACACTCTATTTTATCCATGGCCTTTTAAGGCTAGGCAGTCCGTTGTAGATGTAGCTAAGAAAGGTAAGTGGACATTTGCCACTACTGATGAAAAAATCAGAGTGGATATGAATGCCTATATGAAGGATATCTATCTTAGAGACGAGATACTTCGGCTGTAATAAGAATTTACGTACAAGACAATTAGTTTGAGAATGGACGCATACCGAAAAATACAAAGGAGAGAAGATGGAAGATGTCAAGACAGTGGCTACTGAAAATGGTGGCAAAATCAAGATCGAATCATTCGAGCGTTACAGCATGTATGCTCCTACGGATCGTCCCAGAAAGCCGAAGCTTTCCTGGGCTATCAGAGACGGCAATCCCCGTGTCTCTGTCTTCACCAACGATCCCAACGACACGACGAACAAGGGCATCATCACTGCTCCGATGGATCCGATCACATTCATGGATCTTCTCGATATGCTGAAGAAGGTAGCCCACTCGGCACCTGACAGTGACCCGGTCTATCTGGATTGCAGGACATCAGCACGTGACGAGAACGGCAAGCCCACGGGTGACATCGTTCCTCTGAGCCAAGTTTGGATGGGAAAAGACAAGGACGGAATCGTCTGGATTTCTGTCTTTGCTGACGGTCGGCCAAGAATCAAGTTTCCTTTCACCATGTCTCCGTACCACGGCATCTACAAGAGCAACGGTACCAGTCTCACACCTGCGGAAGGTTCAGTCCTGACCGCCATGTCGACTGCAGCGGTGCTCGACAAGATTTACGGCATGTATTTCGAGAACACTTGCCTGAATCGTTACGTGCCGCAGGTCAAGCGTGAAGGTGCTGAGAAGCCCCGTTCTGGCGGTGATGACATGTCTTTCGACGACATTCCCATGTGAGAAAGGAGTGCCCATATGAAGAAATTCAAGTAAAGCATTGCAATTAAAGCTAAGTCCTCTCCAGCCTGATTATCCGGGCTAGGAGAGGATTACTTGTATGGTGCATTGGGCATGTAATTAGCAACATATTACAATAGTGTAAGTGTTTACCGGGGAATAAAAATGGAGTTTAAAGCAACTAAGCTTCTGCTGGCTACGGTGCAGCCTGAAGTAGAAATATCTCACAAGGGAGAGGTGGTAAGCTTCATCGTGTCGTCTTTCGGCAGAGCGAACTTTACCCAAGAATTCGACATCTTTCAGCATTTGAATACCTATTTGCTGACCATGACTGAGCAGGAGCTGGATTTCATTTTCTCGATATATGTCAAGATCAGGAATGAATTCGACTACGCTTTCAACAAGACTGATTTGGTCCTTCGCGTCAATTCGTTGGCCATACAACTCACTACAGCCATCAATCTCGACAGAGTGCATGACTGGGTGTTGTTCAAGTCAGATATCATCGTTCCGAGCACTATCGAGGCAGAATATACGTATTCGGTAGACCGGCAAGGCTCCAGAGAGCAGACCTTTACACGCAGTGATTATAACAAGCTTATAGCGCTGACCATCGTGGTTAGGTCCATGATTCCTGTCTGGGGTGAATTCATCTATCAGACCAAGAAGGACTCTGGGAATCTCTTTAAGGAGTTCTATGCATTGCAGCTTCTGAACAATGCTCCCATCATGCATAGCCCGCCTATGGAAAAGCTGAATGTCTATATCGAGCATGCTGTAGGCAAAGACAAGTTCGGTGCAGCGTCCATTATTGGTGGGATAAGCAGCGAGGACTTTCCATTCTGGATGCTGGCTCTGGTCATAATCAGAAGACTGTGCACTGGTGACATTCGTGGACTGGATCCCATGGCAAACATCATTACGTATATCTATACGTTTGTGGTGCAGAAGATTCAGCCTAGCGACATATCTGCGGAAAACAATATCAAGGAAAAGACTACGTTCAGCCAAGATAGTACCATGGATGACAAAATCTCTACCTTGGAGAGATATCGCATCAGGCACAACATCAGCATCGGCGAAATAGTCGAGCTGGCCTTCAGCATCAGGGATTTGCACAGCATAGCTAGAAGGCTTTCTCCTAGCATCTCTCCTGAACTGGTGGATAGATCCATAGCCTCTGCACAACAACTGATGGCTGCTGAACTCCTGGAGCCACAAACCACTTTACTTGGCTGGGTATTTAAGCCAGTAATATCACCAAATGGATTCCTTTATCTGGATAAGTCCATAGTTGTAAATTGTCTAGGAGTTCTCCAGGCAATTCTTATCAACAACAATTTTTCGTATCTGGCTTTGCTGGCCACTGGGTTTGCCAACATAGGAGACGAAGAAGTATATTTGTCTTCCACTGAATCAAGGGCAAGGCTGCTGAAAGAGCAAGTAGCTAGACTGGATGAGCTTTATCCATTTCAGCAAACATCTGGCGCTAAGAAAGCTCAAGGCAAGTCCATCAATCCAGCCATCATCGCCATCGACAACATCACTGACGGCTTCTCCATGTATTCGTGGAGCATCACTGCCGATACAGAATTGGTCGAAAAGATACTAGGCAACCGGAATACCCGCAGAATCGGAATTCCGTATGACATCAAGATACAGTTGGCTAATTTGGTAATGGCCATTGGATCCAGAACATTAATCTAAGGAGAGAAGATGTATCAGCAACAGTTCAATGGGTTGAAGTCTGCCACTATCGAGCATCTGACTCTGCAAGACACTGGCACTTATAATCCGGTATATTTCAGGCCATATTCCACCAACCTGACTTCTCAAGGACTGAATCAAATCACTGACAGGGTTGTGGAACGAGGTGGTGGAAAGCTGAATGCCAACATCTTCAGCGGTATCGCTGGAAACTTCGTTGCTCCTTCAGCTACTCCTGGTGGGGAAGTCCCAATCTTCAATGGTTGGGGCGAGCGTAGGCTCAGATTCATTTTGGTCCTGAATACCGTGACCAATGTTGGAGCCAACGTCATCCATTATATCCAGGGATTCACCAGCCATTGCGGCGTGACTCCTACGGGAGCCATAGATCCGCAGATGTTCTTCATCATCAATTCCATCGTCTCTGTGAACAGGCTCCAGCAAAGAGACCCTGCTGGAAATCTGGTATTCGCTGACTATATCAGCAATTCCTCTCACCTGCTTACGGATCCTGCGGCTATGGATGGGCGGTCCATGCATGTTCAGAGTTCCTTCGACATGACTCCTAGGGGACTTTTCAATGGAATGCATGCCGAGTATCTTCAGACTGGAATGCAGTATGGCGGACTAGAAAGCTATGTCGATACCAGACGGCATATCGGGGCTACCGTGAAGGGTTCCAGCAGAGACAATGCCGTTCCGTCTGTTTATCTCGGCAAGGTCCTGGATGCATATAAGGTCAGCATGATGTCCAGTCAGTTTTCTGAAGATGATTCGGGCATCACTGAAAATGCTGCATCCATTTGCATGGAAGCCAACATGGTGGAGAATGTCTTCATGGCTTTGCTTCACCGAAACATTGGCAGCGTCAACAAGATCTCCAATCGTTTCAGCTATGGCGATCTGAAGGCTGTTGATCCCGGTGTTGACCAACGTATCAACTATCTCTTCCTTACCAATACGGTCAGAGCAAACCTTCACTCTGCCGGAAGCAGTGAATATTGGCATGGCAGCGATAGGAACACTCATGCAGCAAATATCCTGTCTCAAGGAATTCCAGCACTAATGCTGGAGCTGCTGATCAGCAACATCTCTTTCAGGTCTACCAATATGGATGTCTCTGGTGGGATGAACACTGCAATCATCGATGCTAAGAGTCTGGCATCTGGGGCAATGGTTCATAACTTCGAGATATTCAAGTCCAGGTTTGAAAGGGAGATCATGTTCGATCTGACTTTCGGCAATCAAGAAGTTTATTTGCTGGATGTCAGAGCTGACGTTTTCGGTGAGACCGTCATTTCCCTGGGATTCAATGGAGAGCCGCCGATCAGATATACTACCGCTACTTTCTGCGATAGCCTGATCGCTCCAGTCATGACTACGGATAGCAACTTGTATTACAATACCGTGTCTGACTTCCAGACAGTCACCAACCACCTCAGCGAAGCACTGGCAAGTAGTAGGGTAGGATTTTCCTACGACAAAAGTATTTAACAACTGGAGAGCACAATGAAGCTTATCGCACTGTATCGGTCCATTCTGGCGTATGCTGGACTGACGTCCGATGAAAACGGATATATCAGCACAAATGTCGGTGGCTCTCGCAGCCCTGCAACCATTCACGGTGAGCGGCTGGTGCTGCCTCTGCCTGAAACACTGAAGAGCTATAGCTCCGATGTGGTCTTCTTTCATCCGCTGGCTGAGAATACTCTCAGGGGTGAGAGCGAAGTCATCAGCAAGCTGCTGTATATCATCAATGTCCGGCTCAATCACACCTTCGGCATCATTGCCCAGTCCTTGCTGAACCTGATCGCCAGTCCTGAACTCCACAAGGGTCTTTCCCCAGACCAGACTGAAGTGCTGATCGCTGTGCAGGATGTGGACAAGCAAGCCGTCACAAACTTCACTTCCATCATGCTGAACGGCTTTAAGGAAAGCCCTGACGGATTCTTCTCCAATATCTATCTCCGTCGAGGCATCTCCATCAATGGCAAGAAGTTTGCCAGGGCCGGCATGACGATCTTCAAGTTCTATGATCTTCTCTGCAAGGAGACTACGATCGTCGGCGTGAAGCTCAGGCAGAAGGATATCGCAATCTTCAAGGCACTCTGCGAATATATTCTTCCTGGAATCGGTGGCTCCAGCGTGAATGCCAGCATAAAGTCTCACGCTGGCGACGTGCAGTCGGCATCGCACAACTATGACTTCGGTTCCAATTCCATGGTGGCGCCGTATCTGGAGGCTTTGCTCAGAGCCTCTGCTCTCCAGGCCAGTCGGTTCAATGACATTCTCACGATGTTTGCGGACTATATCGACATGGCTGAAGATCTGGTGTTCGATGCAGAATGGCTGGATGCCTTCGAAGACCTGGAAGATCTGCTTCCGGAGATTCGCCGCATTCCCATGCAAAAGGGCAATGAAGGATCTGCGAAGGTGTCCGATACGTCGGCAGCCACCGCTACCAATTTGGTGAAAACCAATATGGCGGACATAGCGGCTGCAGCTCTGAACAAGGAAGAGCGTGTCGAGGAAGTGAAGAAGGACAAGATCACCATCGACTTCGGCAACAAAACCTGGGTACCGCCACAACAGCCGCAGCCTTTCAGGGCTCCTGGACATGCGCCAGCAGTTGAAGCTCGTACATCCAGAGGCTTGGATTTTCGGGCAGTGGTTGCAGCCAACGCTGGCGTGGCTATGGTTCAGAATCCTCTCGCTGCATATGGCGGTGGTTATCCGAATCAGTTCGCAATGCCGACTGGAGCAGCTGGTGCGAGGGCTACACTTCCGACTTGGGCAACTACCAGCATTCCCAATTCGTTCGGAAATCCCTACCAGAACCAGTACCTGGGCGTTCCGTCCAACGGCGGCATCTGAGCCACAAGACACTCCCTACCCACGACGCTAGTCGCAGATAGGGAGTGTTCTTTTTTTCGAGAATCAGGACAAAGTGTTTATTGCACTGTAGATTGATTCTAGCAGATCTATTTGGCTAGTGTCTAGCGTAGCTATAGCTGACATTTTGGCAGATGTGTAATCTCCGCTGGATCTGAGACCGTTCAGCACCATAGTCCCAAAGTGATATTTCTTTGGAATGCTTAATTCTTCCAGCAAACCGAAAAAGTCACCATCATACTTGTAGAGAGTATGGTTGTCTGGAGTCTCATACGTTACATTGGCCGTTATCTTGAAGTACGGCATATAGCTGTATATGGCCTGTAGAAACTGATCACTGTAATAGGTGTCTCCACCGTCGTCGGTCATCAGAGAGCTTATTGTAGCTGACATAACGCATCCTTGTTGGAAAAGCCCATAGCGATATATCACTATAGGTAAGTAGGAAAGAATGTTTTAAGGGAGAGTGAAAAAAATGGAAATGGAAAACGAAATCTGTCCAGAACTGATCAGCATTCATTCGCTGAACTTTCTGAGCAACAACGATAGCAGTGCCAGAGCAGTTATGTTTGCCAGTCACTTTAGCCAAAGACTGGTGACCGACAAGTCCGATCCGAAAGTTATTCAGACCGGCGTAGAATATGAAATGGCTAAATATACTTTCTGCGTGAAGATGCCCGCAGATGGTACGATCATCAAGATCATCGATCGGTATCCTAGGACTGCCGATATCGACTCAATTCCATTCAATCCCGAGAAGCTGGTGATTTATGAAGATGCCACTACCAAGGAAATTGGCTCATTCACCATGCCATATCATCTCTCATATCACCAGTATTTTGGATTCAAGCTGATCTATACGGAGAATGCTGAACGGCTGACTCCAGGGCAGTTTATTCCCAAGGATACGGTGTTTGCTCATTCCAGCTCCATCGGCGACAACGGCGTCTATAAATATGGACGCAGCATGAATGTAGCTATGATGTCTCATCCCGCAGGCGCTGAGGACGGCGTCATGATCAGTGAGTCTGGGCTGGAGAAGCTGAGGTTCTCTGTGTTTGAGACCAGGGTAGTGGAGTTTGGCCCAGGCAACTTTCCTCTGAACCTCTATGGGAATGTACACAACTATAAGATCTTTCCAGATATCGGAGAGACTATTCGTCCTGATGGCATTCTCATGATGCTCAGAAAGACGAATGTGAACAATTCTCCGGTAGACATCGGCATCTATGATGTCATGGAACCTGACTTCATGTTCGACACAGCCTATTATGTCCGTGGACCTGGCGGCGTCATCGTGGATATCAAAGTCTATAAGGACGACACTGCGCAGAACTGTCTGCCTGACAACATGGTGGCTGGGTTTCAAAAGTATGTCAAGGGACTCAGGAACTATTATTCCGAGATCGTCAAGACGGAACTAGAAATCATCAAGCAAAGAAAGGCCAAGTATGGCAGTGACAAGATTTCCATAGCTCCGCCTCTCCATCGACTTATCGTGGAAGGATTGGCTGTGCTGAATCGAGTCAGTCACAAGCACAGCCAGAAGCTGAAGATTCTCTATCGTAAGGCACCTCTCAGCGAGTATCGTGTCGTCTTCACCATCGAGTATAAGCTCAAGCCTACAATCGGTTTCAAGATCACTGATTCGCACGGTGGAAAAGGTGTCATTTGCCGCACCGTCAAGGATGAGTGCATGCCTGTGGATGCTGACGGCAATCGAGCAGAGATCATCATGGAGTTTGGCTCAACTATCTCCAGAATGAATCTCGGCAGGCTCTATGAGCAGTATATTGGAGCCAGTGCTCGAGACTTCAGGAAAAGGCTGCAAAGAATGTTTGGATATACGATAGAGTCCAAAGCAGCCGTCATGAAGCTCCTGAAGAAGCCTGTCAACATAGAGCCAGTGGCTATAGCCAGGGGTCTGCTGCTGGAGTATTTTGAATGTATCTCTCCAGCGCAGCATGCTTTCGTAGGAAATATGAGTGAGGCTAACCTCATTGAGTATCTGGCTGATATCTTGGCCGACGATCTCTATATTTTCTATCCAGTCGACAATCCTCTTGAACCAATGGACGTTATAAGGAAACTTGAAGCAAAGTTTCCTACGACCTATGGTCCAGTGAAGTATATTGGTTATGATGGCAAGGAAGTCGTAACCAACAGGAATGTCCGTATTGGGCCAATGTATATCATGATCCTGGAAAAGATTGCTGACGTTTGGTCTGCGGTCTCTTATGGAAAGCTGCAGCATTTCGGTGTGTTGTCTTTGATGACTAAGTCTGAAAAGTATACGTATCCTTTCCATAACAATCCGGTCAGGACTATTGGCGAAAGTGAGGCTAGGGTGTTTGTCGGCTATTGCGGGCAGGACACCATGGCTGAGATGATGGACAGGTCCAACAGCATCTTGACTCAGAAGCACATGGCGTGGAATTTGCTCAGCGCAGATAAGCCAACCGACATTAAGAATCTCGTCGATAGGCGTCTGATTGGATATGGTGGATCCAGACCTATTCAATTGCTGAATCACATCGCCATTTGCTCTGGATGGAGACCGAAGTACGTACGTGAATCAAACAGCTGAGCCAGGGCTGTAGAGCCCCAGCCTATTGGTAGACTGGGGCAATAACAAGGAGATACCGGTGAGACTACAAGCTAGAAAGTTGCTTGCTTTTCCTACAGAAGTTTTGTGGGATAAGATAGTTGGTGAGTTCACACTTGTCTTTGATAACAGGGACGAGATACGCACCAACGCAAAGGAAGTAATTTATAGCAGCTATTTCTGGGACTTTCATAGAAAGTTTCCTAAGACTCCGCTGCTGCCCAAGCATCACGTAGCCAGCGTACTGAAAGGAGAACCTCTTACATCCACTACCCATATAGAGTTACTTGGGAATGTGTACTGGGAGACTCTGGATACGTATGCAGCTATCAAAGAAACCATACGCGATGACTTGACCAAGATGATTTTTGAGGTCACCAATGCCATCTATAACGATCTCATACATAAAGTCGAGAAATATGTGATGTCCATCGACATCCTAGACTTTATTGAGGTCTCCACACATCCCAGAGTGGTTCAGGCATTTGATTCCATTACTGGCACTACTGATTCCATCGATGGAGTCTACAGTGAGATTATGAATGTCATTAAGAATGATGAGTCTCTTAAGGATAATTCTTTGGTTCTGGCTGTCAAGTCTAAGATGGTCAACAAGAACCAGGTCATGCAGTGCGTGGGCCCTAGAGGCTTTGTGTCTGAGGTAGATGGCGCTATCATGCCTATCCCTGTCAGGAGAAGCTATACGCAAGGCATGCGATCTCTCTATAACTGCATCGCTGAGTCCAGAACTGCAGCCAAATCGCTCTATTTCTCTGAAGCTCCTCTTCAGGACTCTGAGTATTTTGCTAGAAGGCTGCAATTCATTGCTATGGATGTATCCACACTGGTTCGTGCAGATTGTGGCTCTACTAACTATATGCAGTGGAAAATACGGCCTAAGGCCCACAGAGACGGCAAGGAAATATATGCCGGTGATCTGCCATTCATGGTAGGAAAATATTATCTTGACGAAGCCACCAATACGCTTAAGATAATTGGGCCTAATGATCACCATCTGGTCGATACGGTGGTTAAGCTCAGGCATGTGATGGGTTGTCAGTTGCCAGACACTCATTCGGTATGCGAGGTGTGCTTTGGTCAGGAATCTGACAATATCTCACCGACTGCCAATCTTGGCCATGTCTGCGCAGCTACCATGACTCACCAGACCAGTCAATCTGTTCTATCCACCAAGCATTTGGATGCCAGCAGCGTTTCTGACCCAATTGCATATACCGAGAAGATAAGGAAGTATTTCATTCCTACTGACAAGAACAACCTCTATCACCTGGATCCCATCTATAAGAACAAGAATACTAGGATGATCATATCCAAGGAAGAGATGTTTGGCTTGACAGATATCTTTCTCATCAACAATATCCGTGACATCAGTCCTGCCAGGATAGGAAACATTGGCGATGTTGGTTTTGCTACTAAGACCACCAGCGACAATACTCCATTTCAGGTAAAGCTGGAGCAAAATGGTAGAAAGGTATTGCCTACCATAGAGCTTCTTGAATATCTGAAGCAAAAGAGATGGACGCTCAATGAGTCCAGTGCTTTTGTGTTCGATATGGCTGACTGGGATTATGACAAGCCTCTCTTTAAGCTGCCTGACATGGAATATAGCTATTCCAAGCATTCCAAGGCAGTGTCTGACATCATTGAATCTAAGATGAGCAATCTGGCTGATCGTATTAAGCCGGAGTCTCCGACACTCACTTTGTTCGAATTATTTGACTTGGTTAACTCCAAGATCAAGGTGAATCTGTCTTTGCTCGAAGTTATCATATATTCGATGATGTGCCGAGATATCCATGAAAAGGATTATAGGCTCGGTAGAGGCAACGTGTCAAATACGCTGGGCGTCAGTAAGGACATCATGTCCAATAGGTCGCTGTCAGTAGCTTATGCTTATCAGGGTCAAGCAGACATTATCAAGAATCCTAAGAGCTTTTTCCCTGAAGGCAGATCCGACAGTATCTTCGATGTCTTTATCTGTCCTGCTGAAGTTTTGGATAGCCGGAAGTAGTGAAGAGTCCCCTGCTAACATAGAGGGGATTCTCTTTTTTAAAATTGATTTTAAGGATTTAACATGGAGCATAGAAAAGTATTTGATTTTAAGATTGTGCTCTACAGCCACTTCTTTAAGATCAAGGACATTCAGCCGTACTTTAGAAACAATATTACCGAATTCATAAGGCCGCTCATCCAGTTTGAGATGGATAGGGCAGTTGGTGACAGACGAATCTTTCGTCCAGTGCGTACTTTCGCAATAGTCACTAAGGACGGCAAAGAATGCCGTCTGCACATCAATCAACTACAGGAATTTCTTGACTTCTTGAAAAGGAAGGGAATACCTGTCTACGATGCCCAGATAACCAAAGCACCTAAATTTGGATCTGCCTTGCTTAGTCACAAGTATAAGTTTACAAAGTCACCACGGCCTAAGCAGGAAGAAGCGCTTGCACATACATTCAAATGTCTGGACACTGGAGTAACCAGCCTGCTAGGAATGCCTACAGGGACCGGAAAGACCTTCACTGGACTCTATGCTGCATCCAAGATAAATAAACGCACTGTGATCTTTCTGCTGCCTACCTATATTCCTAAGTGGGTAGATGACATCCAGGAGAACATGCATGTGTCTCCTAAGGCCATAATTACGGTGCAAGGCAGCCCACAACTCAGAGGCATTATTGAGATGGGCTACAATAACGAGATCACTCAGGACTTTATACTGGTAAGTATCTCTACCGTACAGAACTTCATCAATGAATACGTTGCTGATCCAGATGGCTGCGTGGAAACGTACGGCTGTAACATTGAGGATTTCTGCAACGTACTCAAAGCAGGCAACGTCATGATTGACGAAACGCACCAGCACATCCATGCCGTATTTAGGATAATGCTGATGTTGCACTGCCATTCACTCATATCTCTCAGTGCTACTCTGATCGCAGGCGATCCACTGATCCAGAAGGTGCATGACATAATGTATCCAAAGGCATGTAGATTTGATTCCATGTTGATGAACAAGTACATTAAGGTCATTGCAGTGGATTATAGCTTCCGTGATTTTGCTCAGAGGAAGATACAGACTGCTGAATTCAGGCAGACTACATATAGCCATCTGGCTTATGAGAGATCCATTATCAAGAGACACAATAATCTTCAGCCATACATGGCAATGATTGCAGAGATCCTTAAGATCGGTTACATCGATAGGAGAGTCAAAGGAGACAAGGCAGTCATATTCGTGGCTAAGATTGATATGTGCATACTCGTTAGGGACTATCTGAGAAAACTGCATCCTAACTTAGATATCCGTAAATACAACGCTGAGGATAATTATGAAAACATTCTCTCAGCCGACATATCCGTCACCACTATTCAGTCTGCAGGTACGGCCGTAGATATTCCCAATCTGATCACGGCTATAATGACTGTAGTGGTTACAGCTCCTATACCTAATCTTCAGAGCTTAGGTAGGCTTAGGCAAATTGATGGCAAGGAGATGAGGTACTATTATCTCTATTGCACTAACATCAAGAAACACGTTATGAACCATTACGTACGTAAGGAACTTTTCTATCCTAAGGCTGAATCAATCAAAGAGCTAAGATACGAGAAGTTGCTTTAAACAATCCAGGAGAAGACAGAATGACTGAGGGGAAGTATGATTCGTTGCAATATAGCGGTGAAGTACACCGTGTAGCGTGTATTCAGGCATTTGAAAAACTCTACCGGTCTAATCAAAATAAGGTGGATCTATTGCCTTCACTGCATCGACTTCTGGAGCATCGGGTTCTTTCAGGATTTATTACTCCAGATATCGTTGGAGAAGAATCTAAAACTTTCCAGCTCTGGAGAGACTTGAAATGGAGAACAATCTCTAGTGAAACAGATGGCTGGATACCTTGTAATCCACCTAAGCCTTCTGATTTAATTTTCCTTTTGAAGAAATACTATTCTCCTGAGGAAAATATAAGCATCACGACAATATGGGTCAACAGCATCTATGATCTTCCTGAGTATTTCGGAAACTGACCAGTGCAGCATAGTCTACCTACCGGCATAGCAGCCGGTAGGTAGACTGTGTGTCTTTTTTAAGTATCAGACAATTCGCTTTGTATGTTATTGGCTATAGCGGTACGCTTTTTGATTTCTCTGCCAGCCACCTCAAACATAAGCTCAATTACATCTCTAGGTAACTCCATGAATTCCAGATAGGATATCTTAAAGAACTCACCGATGTTTTTTTCGATATAGTTCTTCATGGATCCTTCTAGCAAACTACAAGTAGTGAAGTCCTCAGAATCATGAAAGGCCACTGAAGCCAATGGCCTGTTTCTATTATTAGAGACATGGTTGTAAATGCCATATATAGTTTCATACAGATCATAGAGAACAATCTGTAAGTCCACTGAAGATAGCTTAGGCAGCGTTTTAGCCGCCTGTGTCAATACTGCGTCCGGACTGATCTTGTAGCCAAAGTTAGGATCACCTATCTTTGCATTACTCAGCGTGTCTGAACTCTCTCTAATCGCTGAGTAAGTAGGTCGAAAAAAACCTGGATCACATCGATAGGTACCACATTGGTGAACTGAGGATATTCTGCAGTCTCTTGCTCGCCGTTACACTTGGGGCAATTGAAAGCAGGAATGCCGATCACTGAAATGGTTGACCCATTAATGTAGTCAGTAACCTTTTCAAAGAAGTTGTCCACGAGCTTGTTGTCGGAGCTGAGGATATTAAGCACCGACTGGATAGTTTCCAGATCATCGATGATGTTGGTATCGATCTCGATGGATTCAATCCAATGCGTATATTGCCTAAGGCTAGTAGCCGTACCATGGCTCTTGATCAAAGCCTCTTTTTCATCAGGCGTAGCGTTTACTGAAAGAGACTTTTCTACCAGATTGGCAATACCGCCTATCCAGCTGTATGCGCTGTCGATATATGCCGTGATGCTGGGAGTCTTGAACGTAAGTGACGTTTGTTTCCCAGTAGAAGACTCTATGGAAACCTTGCGAGGAGCCCTGATGCGCAGTTCTTCTTGATAGCGCATGATCGAGGCCTTGTCCTTTTGCCTGGATTGGCGACCAGACATGTGTGCTTTCTGCCAGTCGGTCAAGCCTGCCGTATTGGTCCACTGCAGCTTCATCAGGTTCAGACGTTCCTGAATGATGTTCTGGCACTTAGCCGGATCAGTGGTACATGCTCTCTCGTACTGGAATCCACGAGGATAAACAGTGCACATGAAGCCCCAGAGCAGGCTGGGAATGTCCAGTGAAGAAATGTAGTCCCTTAGTTGATCGATAGCGATCTCGCTGGTCTTGACGGTGGTATCGTAGATATGCTGCATAGCAAACTCTACGAGCCTGTCGACAGTATAGCCGGTGATATTTGAGTAAATCAGGCCGTAGGAATATCGACCAAAGGCTATCTTGTCAGACATGATGAGCCTGTTCAACTCGACCAATTCAGAATCGCTGGGCGGCTTGAAGGTCACCCAGATGCCGCTGTGCCACAAAGGTACCTGAGTCATGGTACCGATACCGAGACTGGTCATTGTCCGAAGTACGGCACCTTCGCCCTTGATGTTCTGGTTTTCCAGATGCTTCTGCTTAGGAGCAGATATGCCGAGAGAGACACCCTGGTATTCCACCATTTGGTGAAACTCAGCATTCTTGTCCTTCAATGCATCCATGAACATGTCTTTGTAAGTGGTATTCTCCAAAGAGAACATCACCACTTGCGCCCATCTCCTGGAATCAGGATTGTCACCGAGGTTGATCACTGGTGCCTTTTCCAAGGTAGCTGTGACCTTCTCACTGACGTCGCCAGGTAGACTGAAGATTTCGATAGCCGTGTCCCAGATGGTGGGCTCACTGTAGTTGAATTCCTGGATAGCCTTTCCTTCAGCTGCAGGAGCTACTTCAGCAGGAGCTGCATCGCTTGTTACGGCCGGAGCAGCTTCGGCAGGAGCTGCCTGGGTGGCGTCAGCAGCAGGTGTAGCAGTTTCCAGCTCTTCTGGTTCAGGCAATATGTTTTCTGCCTCAGGTACCGGTGGTTCTTTGGGAGATGTTTCACCTGCTTCGCTCATGCTTCTTCCTTTTGGGTTTGTTGACCATCGCCGGTTTCTTCTGCCAGCCTTTTCCTTTTTTCTTCTATCTTGACCAGCTCTTCAGTCAAGACAGCGAATGGGCTCATGGTGACAGCTCTGAAGCGCTCCATGAACTCACTGTAGTCGATGGTAATTCGCATTGAGAGAGCGATATCTTCGTCGCCCTTGATCTCACCGATCTTGTTCTTGTGTGCATTATGGATAATGACCAAGTCATTCGCGAAGTTCTCGATGTCTCTTTTGAGACCACGCACTGCCACCACCAGTTCTTTTCCGACCATGCTCTGGTCAGTATTCCTGATGTATTCCAATGCTGAATTAACGGCATTGGCAATGTCCATCAGACCCTGCCCAGCGGCCTTGTAGACATCTTCCATTTCTTCCCAGTAGCGAGTAGGCACATCAATGGTACTGACCGGTTCTTGTCCGGCAGTGGAAGAAACAGCTTCTGCAATCAACTTAGGCCTCAATTTCGAAACTGTAGGCCCTTTTACATTCTTTTTACTCATTATCTCCTGCCCTCGCTCAAAAAAAGAAAGAATGTTAAATCTATTGATCCACAAGGCTAATATTCATACATAGCTTTGTAGAGCTCCAGAATATAGAGGTGAATTGGTTTTTTTCCATTTTAGAGAGAGTACATGGACAAATTAATAGAGGGTTTCATCCATCTATCTTTTACGGATGAAATGGCAGCTTTGATATTCAAAGCCTTCAGAATACTCAATCTGTTTAACTACAGTGACGTAGAAGCAGATTACATTAACCTGCTCATGACTGAAGACACAATGTTGCCTGAAGACATGCAGGACAGTTTTGTTCATACGCTCAGGACACAACTGGAAGAAGTGCTCAGCACGCACCTCATTCGTCTGGTTGACCACTATGTGTTGCACGACATAGTGGAAATCCTGGCTTTCTTGCACTTGGTGCAGAATCTGGAAGACTACAAGCAGATTTCAGTTACCATGGACAGCAGTGCTGACAAATATGTGGTGTTCGCCACCATGGTACACGACCATACCGGCATGGATCCTCATCGGGTATTGTCTGTTGTTGAAAACATAGACGATGCCTTCTTCAAGTCTCTTCAGGAATTCATACATAACAAGGTAAGTTCCGGTGATGCTCAGCTGCCTAGATACAGCCCCGTAGGAATGCATATCATCCAAAACATGCGTGACTTCATTGTCTTTACGAAGAGGACAGATTTGCTGGGAGCGCATTTAATGGACAGCGGCATACTGCTGGATCAACCCATCAAGCGCTACAAGAACTTTATCGGAGAATTCTTCGACACAATCAAGGATGAGGATAAGGCAGTTCACTATCTATCCTTACTCTATCTGACTAATGAAGGAGTACTGAATCCTACGGCAGCTTACAAGGATACTGTAGATCTCTTCTTCCATGACCTTTCTTTGATTTCCAATTTGGAGAATCAAATAGCTGTACTTTCCACAAACTTTGCAACTTACCTCAAGGTGAAAGATGAAAAAGATAGACTTTCTAAAAGTAGCGGTAAGGAACAATAAGCCGCACTTTAAGAAATGGATGCTATCGGCTTTTGCTGTAGTTGAATCCGTTTCAGAGGACTTAGGTCCTTACGATATTCTTCAGACACCGGCAGGTAACTATATCCTGGATGAAGATAAGAACAGAATCTTGCTGGAAGATGCTCCAGCCGGACAACCAATCTTCAAATTCCTGGACCATATCGAGATAGATGAGACGTGGTATCCTGGCATAAAAGGAAAGATCGTCACGACCATCGGTAACCTGATGTTCAACAATATCTCCATATTGCCTGCCTTTGGAACAAAGATTCCTTTCGTTACAGGCGTTGTCTCCATTTCTAAACTGGAAGACAAGATTGCTCCAGTGATGCAGTCCGAGCCTGACGATGGAGTGCATAAGGACGACACCATCTATGTATCAGAATACATTGCTTTCGTGGATAGCTTGCAATATCTTTCCAGCCTGTCAAGCCTCTGTGTCGTCTCTGCGACGATAAAGAACATTCAGATAGCTCCTGGTATGGAAGAGTTCAAAAAGAAGCTTATAGAGAAGTATGGTGACTCTCTGAAGGATCCAACGGTCTATGTCAAGTTCAATGAAGAGCTCACCAACTACGACAACGAATATCTTAAGGATGATCCTTCGATGAGAGGCTTCATGACTGGAAAGGTCAAGAACATCTCCAGAAAGAAACTCTACATTGCAATGGGTAGTGAAGAAGGCTTTGATTCCAATGTCACTCCACCACCTATCATCAATTCTCTGCATGAGGGATGGCCTACCGACAGCAAGCAGTTTACCACCCTGATGAGCGTCAGCCGTCATGGTTCCTTCTCACGTGGTGCAGAAACTGTTAAGGGTGGCGTCAGTGCTAAGGTGCTGCTACGCTCTGCCAGTACCTTCAGAATTACTGATCCAGACTGCGGTTCCAAGACAGGAATTAGGCGCATGTATAATAAAAATGATATCAGTAATCTAGTAGGTAGATACTTGGTATCCGGAAATACCTCCGTGCTGATCGAAAGCGCGGAGATGGCGAATCCCTACATTGGGAAAGCCATCTATGTTCGCTCACCTATGTATTGTCTGTTGAAGGGAGATAGGATATGCCAGACGTGTGCTGGCAAGAGACTCTCCATCAATCCTACAGGTCTAGCTATTCCTTTGACTGATATCTCCGGTATCATTCTGGCTACATCTATGGCAGCTATGCATGGCAAGGTGATGAAGTCTACTACTATGGATCTACCGTCCATTTTTTCGTGAGGATAGCAATGGGAGACTACGCAGAGAGACCCGACAACTGGCAAGGCAATAAAAGCCAAGGTACTTGGGAAAAGAAGCCCTACAATGGGCCTAGAAAAAAGAAGGTAGCTGAGGTAGAAATACCTGAGCTATACAAAGCTGTAGCTCTCTTCACCAATCAAGGAATTCCTGAAGAAGTAAAGGAGAGAGCTCGTGAAGTAGCCAAAATACTGGAAGAGCATGAGTTTACTCTCAGGACAGATACTACCAGCGAGATTGACGATATCTTCCAGAGCGCCATTACTCGCAAAGAAATCTATCTCCCTTGGAAAGACTTTAAGGGATTGGATAGCCCAAATTACTGGCCTAATGATGCCAGCAAAGAAGTAGCCAAACGCTATTTCCCAAGATTCGACGAAATGAAGGATACCGTGAAAGCATTCCTTTCCAGGAATGTCAGGATGGTCCTTGGGCAGAAGTTAAAAAGTAACATATGCCTGTTAATCGTCTGGACTGCAGATGGAGCTGAAAAGAAGGTCGAAAAGACCGTCAAGACTGGGCTTTCAGCACACGGTATGAGCGTGGCTTTCGATATGAAGGTACCTGTGTTCAATCTGCAGCATGCCGATGTCGCCTCACGTCTGAAGCACTATTTAGAAATTTAACCATCACCAAAAGGAAGAAACATGCCTGAAACCGAAAACACCAATCTCAACGGTGGTGCAGGCGCTGGAACCGAAGCCTCGGCTCCTGCTGCTGACGCTACCCAAGCTGCTGCACCTGCTGAAGCGGCTCCTGTCGTGACCGGCAATGCTGCCCCCGCTGACGCAACCCAGGCAGCTCCTGCTGCCGAAACTACCCAGGCTGCTCCGGCTGAGTCCGCTCCTGTGACCACAGTTACCGATATGTCTCAGTCTGCTCCTGTCGTGACCGGCGATGCTGCACCTGCTGCCGACGCTACTCAGTCTGCTCCAGCTGAAGAAGTCAAGGAACCTGCTGCCGAAGAAACCCAGGCGGAAGAAGCCAAGGAACCTGCGGCTGAAGAGGCCAGCGAGACCACGGAAGAACAAGCACCTGCTGCAACAGCCACCGTCACCGAAGAACAGGCAGCGCCTGCACCGGAACAAACTACCATCACTACCGATGCCGGTGCTCCCCCTGTCCAGGCTTCATCCGGAATCGTTTCGGATATCGTCAACAAGGTCGAGGAAGTCGGCTCCAAGGTCATCGGTGCCGTGGAAAGCCTTTTCCATCATTCGTCGGGCAGTGCACCTACCGACTTCGAGAGCAAGATCAAGTACCTGCTCGAAAACGGCACGGTCACGGAGAAGGAAGTCATTCGCGTCATGGAAAACTACATCTCCGAGCTGGCTCCTGGCAAGCCTGTCGATGCGGCCACTGGCGTGCGTATCCAGTACGGCCTCTGGAAGCTGATCCAGAACGTGACACACAACGTTCCTCTGGACCACTTCGGCGGCGCATGGACGCTCATCCTGGACTACTTTAAGCAATACGCCACCACTGTCTTCAGCGAGCGCTACGTCTATCGCTTTGCCGATGCATGGACTTATCCCACTTCCGAACTTCGGTCGTTCCAGGCAGCCATCAACCTGATCAAGCTCACGGCCAACAAGGAAACCAGGGCGCTCGGCCTCAAGCAAGTCGATCTGGAAAAGGTATTCTCCACCGGCCTTCTGGCTGAAGCACGGCAGCGTCTGCTGACGTTCTACCAGAACGACATGTAAGACAAGACAGCAATGACCATATGCTCCGGTGCCTGTAATGGCACCGGAGCATAATCTTTTGACTGACTTGGAGACGAACATGCCTACACCACTGCTGAAGAAATACGCTGAAGAATCTGGAAAGACTATGGACGAAGCTGAAATATGTTGGGCTAAAGCCAAGCATGAAGCAGATAGCAAGTTCCACGGTGAGCACGATGGGCATTACTGGGCCTATGTCAATACCAGTACCAGAATGTGCTTAGGCCTACCTAAGCATCCACCCAAGACTGAACCGAAACACCCTGACAAAAAAGACCACAAGAAGAAACACTAGGCAACAAAAAATACAGCACTGTGGTTTTCACCACAGTGCTGTATGGAGGGTGTTAGTTTCCTAACACAAAGGAGGGTTACTCGAATGAAGCAACCGGAGCCGGGAAACGAACAAAGCCGACTCATAGAATACGTAGTTTTTAAAGCTGTGTCTTTTTAAACCCTGCCAATAGGTCATCTAGTTTAGGGAAGTTCATCATCATAGTACAATATTCGATTGCATTGACTGGACCTGACACCAGGTTCATATTCTGCATTCTGAATACCTGACCATCCACTCCTTCTACCTTGCTTAACTCACGCTTGGTAGTTTCTTTAGACACATTGCATGTAATGGTAGCCGACGGATATGCTGACCTACAATCGCTATCGTAGACGTACCCTCGGATATTTGTCTTAAGACTAGGGTCCTCTTCAATGACTGTCAGACCATCGTCAACTGTCAGGTGAGCTGGAAGAGTCATAATCCATCCAGTCAAACCCAACGTCTTTAGTTTTTCTCCAATGGCATTTTCATCTTCTTCATCATCATCGTCATCTGAGACTGATGTATCTGGATCACCTTCCTCTTCATTAGGGTTACCATTGTCAGTCATCTTCTTAAGAGATGAGCCACTGGCAGATATGACTTTACCTTCATCCAAGGTATAGAAATGCAAAGCATCGTGAATCTTTCTTGGATTGGACGTATATCTATCAAAATCAGTCACACCAGCAAAGCTAGGCATGGTGTGTGATAGGTCTTTTGTTTTTCTGTCTAACTCCAGAACAGCCAGACAGTCGAATATGTTGTAAACGACATATTCTGCTTTGTATTTAGTTTGCATGAATTCATGCCAACGTAGTCCTGAATAGGCATCAGCTTCAGTAAACTTAAGCTTGCCTATATCCAATTCTTTTTTGAGAATGGCATCCAAGGAATAGGACGGCTCTTCCTGTGCAGGCGGGGTCCGTATTCGCTTATAGACGCACATTGCATCTAGGACATAGAAGCCAGCAGTGCAGTACAACGTGTGCCACTGAGATGATGGCGTAATTGGCGTGACCTTACCAGATGCAGTAACCTTCTTTTTCTTTCCTTGCTTATATTCGCAGCGTCTATATTTAGCAGGTACCTTAGGATCGCTGAAGATGTCCTCAGGTTTATAACCAGCGTTTTCTAAAGCCTGTATAGACTTAGGAAAGTCAAAGTCAATATTCCATGCCACTACAAAGTCAGGACTCCATGCATGAACTGTCTTAAAGACTTCTTTGACTATTTCGGCAGGATTGTCTACCATCACTATCTCAAACTGCAGATTGAGCAGCTCTATATATTCTCCTAGGTACTTATGATATTTTTCCTTTATTAGCCGAACAGGATCATTTATTCCTTGGAGAAAGGTTTGTGTGACGGCAGTGAATATCTTGTTACCAAGTATTGCAGTGCCTATTATGATATCGTTAGTACCATAGACCACGTCAGTTTCGATGTCGTAAACGCAGACTGTATATCCGGTAACCACATTTGGATACTTAACTTGGTAGCTGTGCTTTATCAGAGCAGTGGATGTGATGTCACTACCGTAGAGATATGGTGATGAGGATAAGGCCCTCATGGTCTCCTTAGACCATCCCTTACCCAGTGCTCTGGCTATGTTGTAGCGCAGATCGCTTTGTGTGGACATATACTGGTCCAGACGGTCCAGATCTTCCCATTCTTTTTTGTCCTGATGGTTTCTTAAAGACTTCTTGGTAATCCAAAAAGGTCTCTTGAAATCTTTCACGAATCTGATGTTTGGAGCAGTGGTTCCATCTGTATAATGAATGAGTTCTTTAATCAGATGAATGTCTGGGCTATCAGAGTCTTTTGCAGGAATGTGGGTAACGAACCTGCACTCAATAGCTTTCACTTCTTTTTCGGTCATATGGACTCCTTAGCTGATCATCCAATGACGGTCTCCTGTATTTTTTAAACGAAAGTGCCAAAATGCAAAATGCAAATCTACCCAGGGCTAGAAGGAAATTTACAGCCTTTGCACTTGAAACAATCGACTACCAGTCCACCGTGTTTGGCAAGAGGCTAGAGGCTATCTTTGCCGAGATCAAGATCGACATTGACAGAGGCGTGTCGAACAAGGAACTGGCAAAGTCACCAAAGATCGAGGAGCTGGTAAAGCTGGTTTCCGATACAACCGGCATTACGATTGAGCCTGATCTCGATAGCTGGAATGTTGCGGCCATCATGATCATGCCGATAGCCTACAACAACCCGATGATCAGGCACGATCTGCTCCACGCAGATGGCTTGATTGACTATATCAAGAAAGCCAAATATAAGCCCGGTGAAACTGGCAACATCGATCTGAAGAATGCCAAGGTATCGGGTATCTTCTCCAAGTACAAGCACATGCTGTACATCAATTTCAATATTCTTTACAAGCAATGTCAGTTGTCACCAGGAGAGCTTACGGGTATCTTCCTGCATGAGCTCGGCCATGCATTTACCTGGTATGAAGTAGCTGCCAATACTGAACACACCAATATGGTTCTTCAGAGCATCTGCTCGGAGTTGTTCTCCAAGAAGAAGAACAAAGACATTGGCTACATCTATCGTGAGCTAACCACTACTTTCAACATGAGTGAGAAAGAGGTGGATAGCCTGATCAATTCCCAAAATGAAACCATCATGGGCATGAAGCTCTTTACTGCCGTTGGTTTCTACATGAGAAGCCAAGTCAGCAAATCCAGGTACTGGGAAACTACTTCGGAACAAATGGCTGATCAGTTTGCTACCAGGTTCGGCTATGGCCGAGAACTCTTGACAGGGCTGGATAAGCTTATGAAGGAAGTTAGCACTGGTGACTATCGTGACGGCACTACCATTTTCTCTATGCTGTTTGAGACTGTGGTGTATCTGACAGCAATTGCGACATCTGCAGCTATAATGGCTGGTTTCGTAAGTGGAATCGTCGTATTCTACTTCATCTATTCAGTATTCATGTCTCTCTTGATGGGGCTTAGCACAAGCGAAGCATACAAGGATATGACTTACGACGGCATCAAGGACAGGTACGTGCGTATTCGCAATGAAGCTATCGGCTTCCTGAAAGATGCGACCATCAGCAATGAAGACAAGGCCACTGTTATCGAATCTGTCAAAATCATGGACAACATCATGCAGTCGGCAAAAGAGCATAAGGTTCTGGCCAGCTATATCTTTAACTGGACCAAAGCCAATCGTGCTCTGAAAGAAGACAGGGAATATCAGCAACTGCTGGAAACCCTTGCCAACAACGATCTGTTTCTCAAATCTGCTGAGCTCGACGTAGCTTTAGCGAATCCATAATCAATCGGAGAAGATTCAAAATGCTTATCGTATCGAAACTGTCAAAAGCCAACCAGGAATTCATTTCCAGCCTTTCCAGTTCAGGTGAATCCAGATCGCAGCTGGTCTCCATTGGCTTGGCTAGGACGCTGGCATCCATGCTGCCTATGCCTACGTCTCCTGTGGAATGCATCAAGACATTCTTCAGGATGAACCAGGAGATCAATGTTCGTGACAAGGTCTATACCCTCAACGAACTGATGGTATTGGACACGGAAAAGGTCACTGACCTCATCAAGGCCTTCTACTACTATCGCTACAATGCGATCTATCCGAGCAAGGTCATCATCCTGTCGAAAAGCTTTCCTCTGGAAGATCTGTTCGAGATCACCAGGTACTTCGGCAACGAAACCATCAACTTGATCAAGGACAATCCTACCAAGCTGATGTACGTCCAGAATGAGTTCTCCAAGCTCATGGACTCCATCTTTACGACAGAGGCAGAATAATGAGCGGACCAGACGATTCTGGTCTGGATTCTGATCTGATCCATGACCCACTCAAGCAATCCAATATCAAGGTGGAGAAGGAATTCACGGTAGAAGTTACCGGTGATCCTTCAGTCATCCCAAATGCCGACATCACTTCAGTCAGTGATGGTCCTCTTGGAGCCAACATACCAAATGAGCTGCCTGACTTTGATGCCAAGTTCAAATTGGTTCAAGATGGTGCTACGAAGGTAGTGGACTACAAAACCATCGAGAATATGCTGCTTGGCGAAAAGAAAGTTGGCCAGGACATGGCAGCACACATCGAAGAAGAAACTGAAGGTGCACTGGCTGCTGAAGATCTCGCAGTGACTCAGTATACCAAAGAACCTTCTACGGTCAATTTCGCTAAGACTGTTGAGGTAGTGAAGGCAAAGATTTCCAGAGAAACGGAGACACTCAATGCCAATGCATCAACCGTCATTGCTGAATTCATAACGGCAAAGATAGCAGCCATTGCAGAATACGCCACAACTGGCTATTCAGCTACAGTATCGGCTATCAATTCTTTCAGGTCAGGAAAGGCTGCTGAAGTAGCCGGTATTCTCAATACGAAGAATAGGTTGGTCAAAGCCAGCGACAACTCCTTTGTCGATATAGGCAAGATCAACCTCAAAGAAGTTGCTGACTTTTCGGCAGAGACTCCAGCAGTAAAAGGAATCTTTGAAGACTACATCCATCTGTCAGAACTCCTGTCCAAAGACGCTCTGCGTGTTCTCATCGTCCTTTTGAAGAACAAACGCAATCCTGAAGATTATTTCCTCGACCATGCCATTCTGGACGGCAGGAATGAGGAAATCTCATTCATGGATCTGGTTGTTGCCGTATCCAGTGAGCAGTTTGTCAATTACCTGGACTTTCTGTATTTCTCGATGTCTGATGAAAACAGTGAGATCAGAAAGGAATTGGCTGAATTGCTGGCAAACATTACTTCAGGAGAAGGTACGTATTCTCCAGACAAGATCATTCAGCAAAAGACCAAGTTCCGTACATTGGTTACACTGCTGCACAATCTCGACATACTGCGCCTTCTGGTGCCGTTGCTGCTGGCTGTTGTTGAGAAAACAGTGGCAGACTATACACCTCTGATCTAGACATTAAGCAGACTCCACCTGGCTTTACTGGCCAGGTGGAGTCTGCTATGTCAGTTGTCGGTATATTGAACGAATGTTACATTTACGTTCTCAGATACGATAGTTGTTCCATCTGCCTGCACTTCCAGAATCTTTCCTAGAGAAAGAGATTCATTGGAGTTGACTAGCGTTACCGTATCATAGTTGTTGTTAGGACCGCCTAGTCCAGTGACGCTGAAGCTAATGACACTAGTGTCAAATGCTTTCTTCAGGCTTTCAGTCATGCTGCTAATGCTGACTATGTTGTTAGCAAGCTCAGCATTAATAGTTTCCTTAGTCAGCACAGTCAGTGCTGCACGAGTGGCATCATCGTTGTAGACTGCTTTGGAGACATAAAGCTTCACAACAAATGTCTGAGCTGAATCAATGACTGCCGTGGTCTTATTATCCAACATCACCGAAATTTTGCTCAGTGATTTCTTCGGATAGAAGTAAATGTTGGTTTGCTCCAAAAGCATATTGGTAATGGATGCCAGTGTTTCATTGATCCATGTAGTCAGGATAGACCGTATCTCAGACCTATAGTCGATGTAGTTGACATCAGTAGCAAAGATGTATTTACCATCAATCAACAATAGATCACAGGAGTATTGCACTGCCAATGCAGTATCCAGAATAGGATTGCCACTGCTATCCAGTACAGGGTCTCCAGCACGATGTAGGTAGATAGGATTGCCATTTGAATCCAGCATTGGGTCTCCAGCATTATGCAATACGGTGTACTGTATAGCCCCTGCACCATTTATACTGAAGATTGTGTTAGTGCTGGGATCTGTGGCGTAGACTGTCTCTGGATATGTAGCAGGTACATCTGAAGCATATGTCTGATAAATGCCACCAGACTGATTTACCAGAGATCTGGTCCAGAGATTATTCAAGGCTGTACCAAATTGCAGCACAACCGATTCTTGAGTAACCAAAGCAGCGTTCTTAGGCAGCAAGAACTTGCCTATCAGTTTATCCGCCGGAGAAGGCACATAACCGGTCGATATGGACGTGGTTGTATAGAAGATAGAGCATGTTTGCAGCAAAGATGTCAGAATGTTAAACTGAGCAGTGTTGAACATCTTTACGTTGTTGAAGACAATGTTGTCATTGACGTCAATGTAATAATTGGTATTCAAATTGAATTGGAAGACACGCTCACTGCCAGTCTTACCAATCAGAACACCATTTATGTAGGCATAATTTGTTTCACCTACTGGAATGTACGCCAGCTGCACCTGTACCAAGCTATCGTCCAAAGCTTGATACATAGGTCCAGAGCTAGTAACGATAGTGATTTGATATCCACTAGGAGTTTTTGCAATGGAAATGCTGCCAGTGTTGACAGACAGCTGCAATGTTTGATTCTGGTAAATGAAGTTAATGACGCTGGCCTTAGGAGCATCCAGGTCATATGCTCTCATCGAGAACTCCACTGCACTGTAATCCAGAACGTAATAGAACGGATTGTACAGGAAGTTAGTGTTATTGATCAATACAGCCTTGTCTGTAGTGGCCATGGCTGTCAGTGCAGCCAAATCAGCATCAGGATAGATGGAAATTATGCCGTTGTTTTCCACAAAGACAGTGTTAGACAGGATAGTGCTTTGCGTTACATTGTTTATCACTTCCTTGGATGCTTGTAGCTGCGCCAGCGTAGTGACTAACGTGTCAATAGTCAAAGCAGCTGGTGTAATCAGTGTCTGATTGGTTGGCAATGGCAAAGATGCCGTAGCCTGGAAAATACGATTGGTGATATGGTCCACATTCTTAACGATAGTGAAGCCAAGGATGGTGCCTTGATCGACCAGTTGTACGTTAGTGATAGGAATATTCCTAACACCCACGGTATTGTTCACCACCATCTCTTTCAATGCATCGAAAGATACGCCGTTGTTTCCACCTTGTACGGTTTCGGCACTGAAGACTGTGTACGATACCAGAGCCATAGCTGCAGTAAACTCATTTAAATCGTTCACTGTATCGATAGCCGTGAGATTGGCAGAGAATGCCGTGACGACATAGTTGCTCAGATTAACCGTTATTTGGCCATTTGTCGTATAGACATCCACACGCAGAGTGCCTGAGACCAATCCTGAATCGACGTAGATGGGTGGCAAGAAGACATTGAGGACATTGTTGGTATTATCTACAGAAAGGGCTACAGTAGGCGTCAGAGGGTCATACACCTCTTGAGTATGGGTGATAGCCATCTCAGCCCAACTATTTCCTGTAGCGCTATTCTGATAGTATACACGGGCATAATAATACTGCCCAGTGAAAGGAATGGCTTCTTGAAGAATGACAGAGGCCTGAATTGGGAAAGATGCGCTGCTCAGTGAGAACTGCTGCATCGGTACTACAAAGGACAGCCACTTTACCTGAGTACTGTCCTGAGTAATGGTGTACGGTATTACATTTGTCGACAGAGCTTGCAGTGGAGACAGTAGCGTCGTGTCGTACATTACCTGCACGGATCCATTAGGATACTGGATAATGTCGATAGGATACTGAATGCTAAAGGTCAGGTTATTAACCGTGACCATGGTGTTTCTAGCAATGGTTACCTTCTTATTGCCAGTAGCAGGATCAGTGACCATGTTGCCCAGCAATTCAGTGAAGCTGAGCATCCATGTGAAATTAGTGGTAGCAGGAGTAGCATAGATGTTCAGATAGTCCTTATCCGACATATGCATGTACAGATCATCAAACGTCTGTGCCAAAGCAGAGTATTGTTTATTCAGGTTTAGCTTTGACTCCTGAATAGCTGCCGCTGTATTGACGCAGCTAGATTCCAAAAGAAACACGAATGGATTTGTAGGATCGACTGTGTCAGCTTGTCCATTGGTATAGGACAGCAAATTGTCAAGAATCACCCTTTGTATTGCGGATGGGTTATTCTTATACTGCTGTATCTGCGGCATCAGCTTAGATACAGGAATAGGTGTATATTTAACAAGATCGGTCATTTTTCTTTCCAGGAGTTAATTCATAGACCCGATGGAGTCAGCTGCGTATTGTCCATCGACTTACCATTGTTTGCACCAGTGGAAACAATGGTGCTAACTCTGTTGGAGAACAGATTTGCATCCACGTACCACGACAGCTCGTATGTGTTTGGGTCTATGTAAGGATAGCCACGATTGTTAAAGTAATTCAAAAGATTTTTGTTAACCTTTACCATCATGTTTGGTCGGTTAGTGTCATTCATGGCTGGATTGAAGATAGCCACAGTCATATTGAATTCTTTTATCAAGATATCGTCTTGATATGTAACTCCATCACACTTGAATTGAATGGTGAAGTCACGGTTCTGATCATTGAAAGGCTTCTCTTTGTCAAAATCAAAGAAAGTACCCATAGGCACGCTAATGGGAAACGCTGCTCCAGTGGCAGCAATCTTTTTAACATAGGTCCTTGTTTGATCTAGGACCAGCCTATATATTCTGGTATTGTAGTCCAACTCATTCTCAACGATGAAGTCTGGATAAGGCACCAAGTATCCTTCAAATACAGCCGACATGTACCAGAGCCAGATATAAAACAGATACAGTATCGGATCGCCACGAGTATTCCTAAACGTGGCACTTAAGTCAAAACTTTCAAAGTGCTTGACTGAACCATCTACCTGAGAGAATGTCTGGTTATACAGTCCAGGCTTTGTTGTGAAAGTAGGAGAGACGATGTCAGGCCATCCAGAGATAGCATTCAGGTTATTCGTCAGAACAGGAATGAAAGCCATGCTATTATCCACAACAGGGCACGGAATAGCTCCTACGGAATAATTTGAGCCACTGGTGCTCATGTCGTTGATCCGATAGCCTTCCATTAGCCTTGGATCAAGCGTAGTTCTGACAAACCTTTGCATGCTGGTATCGATGTCAGTCAGCAGTGAATAGAACTGCCTAAGATTTCGGATATTATCTGATTGTAAGTTCAGTTGTGGTCTAGTAAAAAACGTCAGACCATACAGGTCCAAGTTACTAGATACCATTGCTGGAATTTGCTGATGATTGATGCCAAACAAGTTGTTTCCGAGGGCTCTCTCAATGGAGCCAATCGGCATAGCCTGGAAGTAATCATCCAGACTGTATGGCGCTATAGCGCTATTCCCTGGGGAATTGGTGTTTGAAGCTGCCATAGTTTTCTGTTCCTTTTTTAGAAATCAACCGCTGAGGTATATATGTCGACCACAGGATCTACTCCTATTCCCTTCCTTGAAGACGTCATCAACTTCATTGCCGCTATCGGGAAAGGCATCGGGCTATACAATAAGGCCACAAGCTTTTATGATACCAAGGCCCTTTCCGACGTGACCAGACTGGCACGTGTGGAACCGATCACCGTGGTCTCCAAAGACCTCTTGAATGTCGACTATATGGGCGACATCATGCAATCGCTGCTTTCCATCTTCACTGCCTATTATCTCCAGGCGCTGGCACTCACGGCCAGGATCGATCGCGTCGAGATCATCAAGGCTCTGGATCGTCTGAATCCTGACAGGGACAGCAGCGGCTTCTTGCTGGCTACGGAATCAATCAAGGAACTTCGTGTCCTGAATGAACCCAGTTACAAATATCGTCTGCCTGTTTCCGGCAACTTGGCTATCGAAGATATCGAAGCTGCTGACTACAATGGTCAAGCTGGTGACAAGGCACTCACTGAAGTCAGCAACATGGCTGTCGGCAAAGTGATCCAGGTCACCATCAAGACATCGGCTACGGATGATGCTGAAGAAGCATCTTTCAAGATTCCTGTCTCCATTCGTCTGACACCGGCTGTCCTTTCCAATAACAGCATCAGCAAGATCCTGGCCGTAAAGAAAGAAGACAATACGCTGGTTGAGCGCTATCACAGCTGGAGATCAGGCCGTATCAGGTTCATTCAAGACCTGGTTCTTTGCCAGGACTTGATCGACGCACACAAGAAAGCTATCATGGAAGATGAAGCCGGTGTATATGCCGAGATTCTTCGCCGTGTGATGTCTGCCAAGAAATATGGGATGCTTACCGGCAATCCTTCACTGGTTTCTGCATCCAACATCTTCGTCATCAGCGATGAAGTGGCTACAGAACTGGAAGCAGCATTGGGTGGCAAGCTGCATAATCCCAGTATCCGTGCAAAGGCTTTCGAGAATACCTATGCAATGCTCATCCTGGTCGTCGATCAGGAAAGACAACGGGTAACGTTCTACACCAGGGGAATCAGCTCCTCTGCTGACTACAGCGTCAAGGATCTCAAGATGGCCAACAAGGGCAAGGGTATCGATATCGGCGACATCCTCAAGTCCTTCACGTCTGGATCTGCACCAACCTTCTAAATCACCAATTACATAGGGGCAATTACCAAATGTATCTGATCGAATTCATCAATTCGCTACTTCCAAGACTGAGCAAGAATGATGTCATGGAAGACATCAGGGTGACGAAGGCTGAGCTGTCCAGCACAGTTATCCCTGCAGCAAGCCAAGGAGCTACTCACTTCAAGGCAACCAAGATCGCCAGTCCCCTGAACAAGGACCTGGCTATGTCCTTTTACAGGAACTATGATCTGGCTAAGAGCTCTGCTCAACCCAGCCTGATCTCAGAGATCGCTCTCAAGCTTCCTGTCGTGGCAGAGAATCTGAACTTCGTTGAAGCAGAAATCGATAAGCTGCTGGGTGCCGACATCATCACTGACGGCATCACTGTTCGCAAGGCTGTTCTTATCAGGGCTGCTGACCACATCTCGTACATTTCCAGATTCACTCTGGATCTGTTGTCTGTGCTTTACTTCAATGAAGCTACGGACATCATTGATGACAAGGAAAGCCAAGAAATTCTCGAAGTCTCTCCTTTTACAGTGGAGACCGTGAAGAAGAACATTGCCATCTATGCAAATCTGCTTTCGGTGTATGGCGACAAGAGCTTCGTCATCGCCAAGAGGCTGGACGGCATTCCTGAAGTGGTTCTGAACAAGGATACGGCAATGGCTGTTACTTCCACGTACAAGGCCACTGATCTGGATCCTATCTCGGGGTTTGCTCCGAAGGGCTTCATTAGCAGCCCTATCTACCATTTCAGGATGATCATTGCCGAGTGGCAGGCTAGCCGCTACAGGGCAATGAAAGACAAGAAGAAGATGCTTGAACTGCGTCTCCTTCATCTCCAGCTTCTGAAAGAAAAGAAAGCTGATCCGAAGATCGAACACGAGATCTCTTACATCCAGTCAAGGATTGAAAAGATCGAATACTCAATGTCGAAAATGGAGAGTTAATATGCCTGAACGTTTCAGCGTATTGCAATCCGGGTTCATTTCGGCAGACAACAAGAATCTGGTGCGCCCTGAGGACAATGGAGCGTCTGGCCTGGAATTTGACGCTTACATTTTGAACCATCCACATTCTGAGAGAGGGGGTGAGTATTTCTACCACGTAGGAGTAGACGAGCTCTATTCCAAGTATTGTGCAGATCAGCGGGTGATCCTTGACTTTGATTTCAGGGAAAAGTACATTCTGGCATTTTACGATGCTTTGGTTCTCAGATCCTTCATGGACTGGGCTACCTTGCAGAATGATCAGCCGCATCTCTCAACACTTCATACGAAGTTCCTTCTGGATACGCTGTCATTCGTCGCTACCGGCCAGCGCGAAATGCAGCCTGAATCCTGGGATCTGCTTATCGATAAGTCCAATAACTTTGATAAGAGTATTGGATCGAAGATAGACTCCTCGATCTTTGTAGCAAGGGGAATGATTCCTAACAACATCGTGGAATTCCTACAACTGTGGCACTACAGGCCGATGGGGTTTGCTGACTTCGTTGTCACCACAGGGATCATCTTCGCAAGAAGAGAAGGTCGTAAGACGGTAAGCTAACTTCAATCAGTGGTCCACTAGAGCTCCATTGCTCTAGTGGACTGCTTTTAACTAAGGTGAGAAAAATGAGATTTCGTAGGGGCAGTATGGAAGAATTGGAAGTTGACAATGTGGCTGAAAGAGAAATGCCACTGGGCAACGATGAGTATGCTGAAAAAGTGGCTGATGAAGTCACCAAGAATCTTGAGGCTGATGAAGAACCAGCCGAATCTGAAGAAGCTCCTGAAGATGCTAGCGATGACGCTGACCTGAATGAGGCCATCGAGTCATACAACGTGGGAGCAGACGTCGTTCTAGCCATGGAAGACTATGGCGATGAAGGAATTGTCAAGAAAGGACTGTCGGCGGCAGGTGGCTTGGCTGCTGATGCCGTAGGGTATCTCAGAGATGCCGGTATCCAATATGGGCCTGCAGTACTGAAAGCAGTTGGATCAGCGCTGCTATTTGCTGTAGTGAAGATTCTGAAAGGTCTTTACTATGGTGAAAAGGCACTGACCAAGCTCATTGACGAATCAATGCACAGCTATACTCGGTACTACGCCAAGATAGCTGAGCTGGAGAAAGCTGTTATCCAGCTGAAAGGTGCAGGTATCCAAAAGGCTACCACTGATTCCAAGTACAAGAATGAAAAAGTCATCAACAACATGAAGATTGGTACGAATCTGGCATTCGTTTCTGATCTGAAGGCTTACGATGACTTCGTCCATAGGTATGTGGTCACTACTTCTGACAAGATGCAAGGAGTGGTTTCCTCTGTGAAGACAATGATCGGTCAGGTAGTGTCTAACAAGATCCATAGCCCGTCTAAGATGATGATCGAGACTGGAGCTACTGCTGGCTTCAGGAAAGGCAACATCGAGGGCTACAACGCTCCTGACGAGTACACAGAAGTCTATTCATATCCTCATGTGCTGCCTGGTGACTTACTCGTTCTAGCGTATCTGCCAAAGCCTGCATTGGAGGATAATGCAGAAATAGACAAGGCCTACAACAGCAGTACCGTCTTCATAGGCAAGAAGATGAGTGGTGCAGTGGGCTATACTGAAGCCAAGTTTGCTACTTTGGCTGAAGTAGAGACCATGCTGAAACTTATGAAAGGAATCTGCCATTCCAGTGAGCTCAGCATGAAGAGACTCAAAACAGCAGAAGCTACCAGAAACAGCATCAGGTTTAGCCTGAAGGGCATGATGAACTATCTGGTAGGAAAAGCAGAGAAGAACAAAGACGTCTTGACCATGTCTAGGTTCATCTCCATGAAGCTGAAGTTCATGGACAACTGCTATATCGGTGGATCCAAAGACATCGAAAACCTTACCAGAAAGGTAGTTAACAACTACCTGATCTACTGCAAGGCATCTCTGATTGAGATGAGCAAGGTAAAGAAGTAGAAGTTGTTCTATCTTTTTTACAGATATTATGGACGATGAAGTTTAAATGGTAGGTCTTAATGGCCAATCAGATATTCCGTATTCGCCATAACTCGAGAGTTATCTTTTTTCAATACACCCATTGGGAGTCAAAGCATGAGAATCAGACAAAACAGGCTGAGCCTGGAAGAAATCGGTGGTGAAGAAGAAGTCGTGGTTTCGGTTCTTCCCGAAGTTGAGGAAGCCGCCACTGACGTCGAAGAAGCCGCTACGGACATCGTGGACCAAACCGCTGCCATGGAAGACGCAGTTGACGACGCTGAAACCCTGACCGACATGGCCGAAGTCGCTGCTGACGCCGTCGAAGAAGGTACCGGCATCGACGAGAACACCGCTGAAGTCCTGGACATCGCTACCGAAGCCATCTGCGCCAAGCTGGGCCTCTCCGGCGGCCGCGTCGTGGCATCGCTGGAATCCTTCGGTTCCACCAACAGCAAGGTTGCTGCAACGCGCATCGCTGTCGAGAGCGTCTCTGACAGGATCAAGGAAATCTGGACCAAGGTCAAGGAATTCTTCAAGAACCTCTGGTCGAAGATCGTTGGTCTCTACGAGTACATCACTTCCAGCGCCACGCGCCTGCAATCGGCTGCCAAGTCCCTGAAGGAAAAGGCCGCTTCGATCGAAGGATCGCCCAAGCAAGCCAAGTTCAAATCCGAATCGATCGCTCACGGCATCGGCCATGACGCAGCCCAGGTGTCCAAGCTGATCAAGGATCACCACAAGCTGACGATGGAAATCGGCCCGATCTTCTCCAAGGTCGAAGAAGTGACCAAGGCTGCTGAAGAAGTCATCACTGCTGCCAAGGAAGGCAAGGCTGCTCCCAAGCTGGAAGCTCTGACCAAGTCCAAAGAAGGTCTGGCTGCTGCAGCTACCTCGATCATCGGCCAAGGCGTGGCACTCTACGGTGGTGCGAAGGCTTCCGTCTCCAACGGCGAAGTCGCATTCTCCCGTGGTGGTGAAGGCAAGGGCAGCGAAGAAGTTGCCGTCCTGACCAAGCCCCAGATGGAAGAGATCTGCGCTGACGTCATCGAACTGGCCAAGGCTACCGATGCATTCAAGAAGGTCAAGAACACGGTCCAGAAGTCCGTCGACAATTGCGTGAAGGCCGCCGATGCAGCCATCTACAGCGTCGATGCTCTTTCCAAGACCAAGGACCAGAAAGAAGCCGGCGCCCTGGAAGCCGTCGCACAAGCCAAGAAGGCCGTCAGCGCCGTCGGCGGTTCGATCGCCAAGCTCACGGTGGCCCTGCCCAGCATGAACATCAGTGCTGGCAAGACCGCCCTTCGCTACGTCGAGGGCTCGATGCGCGAATACGGCAAGAAGGAAGAAAAGAAGGACTAATCCTCTTTCGGCTACACTCACCTACCCCTGGCCTAGTGTCAGGGGTAGGTGTTTTATGCCGTAGGTGTCTAGATCTTTTGATTACAAATAATTGGAGTCAGAGATGCCATTTGTACAGATCACGATTCCAGGCTTGATCGAAATGGTAACTAGACCGGTAGTGAAGGGCATTATCAGTCAGTTACAAGACATAATAAAAATAGACAAGTCTACAAAGATAGTTTATCCAGGAGATACTGGAAAGATGCAGCAGGCAGGTACAGCCATAGGCTCTGAAGGAGCTCAGGCTTTTTTGTCTACTGACAAGTACCTGTTTGTAGAGGTAGAGGAAGATTACGATAGCACATATCTCTCTGCTACGGCTATCACTCAGAATGAGCAAATCCCCATATTCGTGGATAAAGAAATAAATGCAGTGATGTCTCCATTATACTGTACCACGAGCCTTTCCATTAGGTTTAAATACCAGTCTAGCAGTAGGACTGAGGTGATGAGATGGAGAGACGATATACGCATGAGGCTATCTGCCTTAAGAGACATCAATGTCCATGACGTAACATACAGCTACATAGTGCCGGCTCCATATCTCTTGTTGTTGCAGGATATCTTTAACAACAAGCAAAGGCTATTAGCCAACGGCTCCAGTTTTGAAGAATACATCGCTAGCAACATAACGACCAAAGCTAGCGTAGTCAGCGATATGGTAGGTCAGGATCGCCGGCTGGTGATTAAAGAGACTCAGTGCAGAGTAGTCGGCATATTTGGCTTCGATGCAGTGCCTGAAAAACCACAGAGAGATAATGATCTAGGCATATGGACTATTGAGTTGCCATATAAGCTCACATATGAGCGCCCAGTAATGGTAGCTATGCGTTATCCTATTACTGTCTACAATGCATTGCTGCCTCAAGAGTACATTGCATTCTGGAATCAAGAATATGACCTAGACAATGTGAAGAAAAGCTACGGCACTTCCATTGGCTCATTTGCTAATTTTGAAGCTAGTAGCCAGGCATCAAAAGTAGTCAACTTTAAAGCTGAGATAAGACTGCCAGATTTTGATGACTTTAAGCCAGATGCTGTACCTAGTGGATCAGCAGGTGTTTTTACAGCATTATGTCTGGTAGATGAGACTGATCTCGTTTCTTTGGTCAATTTAAACGACCTAGGAGACATTATTATTGACCAGGATATACTCAACTATATAGTGGCACAAGAACTGCCCTATATCGCGATTCCATACAGTTCTATGTTTACATTGAGCTTGTATATCAATGGAACTCTGCAAGATGCTGGATCTTTGATAGTAGACTCCAGTCTGAATGTCAAGTCAACTAAGCCATTAAACCTGAAAGACGTACATCACGTTAGGTTATCTTTGATGGCTGACCTATCATTAGTCTACAAAGACTTTTATACCAGAATATTGAATTACCCAATGGTGATTTATAAGCTGGTGGCTACTCTGAATGAGAGCCTGAGAAACCATCCTGGCTTAGTCGAACTGACTAAGATGGATAGCGTGACTGTGGATGACTTTAACCTACTCTTTGCAATGATGATGGGGTTAAGGTATATTCCTAAGAATGGTCGTACCATGGGAGTGAATACTAGCAGTACTAAGACTCCAATGTCTACAATATACAGTCCTACGGCTGGCAATAATCTGAATTCTCCTATAGCCTCTATACAAGGCCAAGGATTAATAGACTTTGCCAACATGGCCACCAGAATCAACACAGTGCAAATAGGCTACATTGTATCAAGCAACAAAGCATAGACTGAGTCTGTCCTAGGCCGTAATGGCCTAGGACAGACTCATATGCTGCCTAACAATGGATTTTTCTGCAGTCACATATAACCAAAGTGAATATAGACAATACTGTCTACAGCTTAACAATTTAAACTAATCTGGGAGATATCATGAACACCAACATCAAAGCCAAGGAACAAAGTTTTTACGAGTTTTACCCTGAAGTAGAAGGAATGGATGAACTGCCTGAGGAATACTTCTCCTCACCTGCCAAGGCACTCACGCACTACCTCAAGACATACGGCAACAAACTCAAAGCCGTGGTGCAACGCCGCACAGCCAAGAGCGCCTACAGCACCTGCATCTACAGCCGTTTTGCAATTCAAGCCTAAGGAGAACATCATGCATGCAAGCAACAATTGGGAACTTTGGGTCTACTCGTTGTCGGCTCTCTTCAACATCTGTTATGCCGTCGTCACGTTCACGAAGTACACGTGGCTGAAGAAGAAAGAGCAAGTTCCGGAACTGCCGTACGTCAACCCCTTCTCGGTGGCGATATCGCTGAGTGTCATCATCGCCATCCCTATTCTCAACACAGGCATGGCACTGTACGCCATCTACACCACGATAAAGCGAGAACTGAAAACAAGGAGAACGATGCGCAACCTTCACCATGCCGCCAACATCAAAAGGCGGGAAATCGACTTCGAATACTTACTTCGCGAGAGTAACAAGTAAAAGGAGAAAAAAGTGTTACTATTTTCAGAATCGATAGTGAAAGGCTTCGTACATACTAACAATGGACAAAGATGGGGGCAAGCTTTCTACGGCTACATGAAGCTCCACAAAGTCGAAAATGAAGAGGATAAAATCTTCTGCGATAAGCTTTACAATGCGGATGATGGCACTGCAAAGGCTATGGTTGCTTCCCGCACCATGAAAGGACAGTAGCCATGTCAGACACATACAGTTTCAAAGGCTACCCTAAGTACTACCCTGAAGTTGAGTCTGGTGCATTCTATGTCGAAGAACACTACTCGACGGATGATGCGGCAATCGAACACTTCAAGGAAATACACAAGGGATCTCTTCAAGCTGTCATAAAAGACGATGGACTAGGCGGCATCACCTGCATCTATTCCGCGCCTTGCCTGGAAGCAGTAGACTTCTGAAAGACCCACTGCCTGAAATAACGGGCAGTGGTGTTTTTTTTTTTGTGTTAGACCGCAGATCTTCTGATAATCTTAACCGAGATACCATCATGCCTATAGCTGGTTTTAAACCCACTGCACCAGTACCAGTGATTCAGACTTCAGTGACATCTGAGGCTGAAAGTTTCCAAAGCGTTACAGTGGATGATGCCATTACTCCCATATCCTCTCTGATAGGATATGTCGAGGGAGCTCCTTGGTCTGTCACCTATTATTCTCAGGTCTTGACTCAAGACAGTGATCTCAGAGAGCAGGATATTGGTGAAGCCAATATGCTCCAGCAGTATACAAAGATCGACAACATGGAGATCAGGGTAACTACTCCATTGACTAGTTCTCAAAATCTCGACAATGCCCAGATCACTGTAGGTGGTACGGCACTGGTCTACCCTTTCCTGATTCCTAACGTAGGTGACATGTTTATCGCCGATGCAGGATTTGGCAATACTGGTATCTACCAGGTTAAGTCAGTAGAAAGGAAATCGTTCAATCAGCAATCTGTCTACAGCATCGACTACGTGCTGATGATGTTTGCTGATCCTACCAATCCCAGGCTATTGGATCTTGACGCTAAGGCTACTACCGAGTATGTATTTGACAAAGAGAGAATGGATGTTAACCAGACTCCTAAGTTAACTACTAAGGACTTTGGTAACCTGATGACTCTGAAAGACTCTCTCGGAGAAATCATCTCTTTTTACTTCAAGACATTCTACGTCAAGAACTACGATACTTTGGTCATTCCTGGCCAGAATACTGGAGCATATGACTCCTTCCTAGTTCACTACATCTTGAAGATGGTGGATACCTTTGACTGTTACGAGATTCGTTTCGTAAGAGACTATGCCACCGATGCAGAATACTTCTTGCAGCAAGACCAGTTTTGGAATGCGATGTACAATCGCAATGCAAAGATGCTACCTTACTGCAATAAGACTATGGGCTTGGTGGAGACCAAGTACTTTAACTACAATTCCATGTTTAAGGGATTCAGGCATAGTAGGCTATCATACGTCATGTATCCTACCAATCCTGACTTCTCTCTATTTGATCCAAATACTCCATCCTCATCTGGCGATCCAATGCTGCTGGACTACGGTGTGTTTGTAGACTCTATGTATGTCGCTCAGCCTATGTTTAAGCCACAGTCTCTGACTCAGCTTATGGAAGCTTCATCACAAAAGGCTCCATTGACATCTTTGGTATCAAATGCATTTGTTATGCAAAATGCTAGTCTGCCGATTATCAATCCTGTTCTGGCATATGACACATACGTGCTCAGCCCTGCATTCTATTCACAAGGTGCAAACCAGACTCTGCTGGAGTCATTGGTCAGCGCATACCTCAATAGGGAACCACTCAGTCTGAATAAGCTCATGGCATGCGTGGCTAATTACAGGACATGGGGTAGACTAGAGCAATTCTACTACATTCCTATTCTGATCACGCTTATCAAGACCATTATGGTGGAGCCATACTCATGATTCCAAGATACGGTGGTCATGCTGAAAAGGACACCACTGCAGCTATATGGGAAATGCTCTATTTAGTGCGTATTCCATATTTGGCTACTATGTCAGTGGACTATATAAAAGAATTTGGCCTACCTACATCTGGAGATCCAGACATAGATAAAGAACAAGCCAATCAATACGTAACTACATATCTTTCCATAGCTAAGCTGGTAGACTACCATAAAGAAGGCGTACCTATCCGCATAGTCAATAAAAAAGATGTGGAAGACATCTACCTAGCCATAAATGAACATCTCGAAGCCTGGAAGCTTCAGATAAGAAATGGCATAAATATAGGCGATGCTCCAATTGAAGACTTAATTGCCATGGATGCATTTGCCAATGATGTCTACGGACATGCTAAGTATGGTTTGAAACCAGAAGAAACCATGTCTGCATTCGTAGCAGCCTTTTCTAAATTCAATGGCTTTGCTGGTCATAATCTCTTTAAGGGTAGCTCACTGCCGTCTTCAGTTAGCAATGATCCAAATGTGGTTAGGATTAACCATACTGCTGAAGATGAAATACCTGAGAGGGAATCTTTGACGGAAATGTTTAAGCAATCTCTAGTAAGAACCAGCAGGTTTAAGAATAGGGATTAATCAATGTCAAGTACAATTGAAACCTCGTCAATATGGAAAGACGTCAGTAAGGTAATTTCTTCTAAGCCTAACGACGTCTTTTACGATTATAGAGCTACTATACATACAGCTCTGGAAGATTATGGCATCTTGTCCATAACAAATATAGACATAGTCCGTGACTACATGCATAATGTCGGTGATCACATCCAGATAGTGCTATTGATGTCTTTTGGAGACTATGTCAAACGGCTTTATCCGTTTGTCAATAACCTGGAACTAACCATTACCACCATGGTCAAGAAGGTAGGTAATGGAAAGCCACCACCAAACATTAAGCAAAGATATAAGGCTGTATTTTTGCCACACAACAATATACATATAGACGGTAGCGAGTACAGCGCTGTCTCTAAAGAAACCTTAGACCATATGCAGCCAGTAACTGTCACCTTGCAGTTATTGGACAGAGCTTTGGAGCCATTACGTATTAAGATGACTGCCGGCACCTACATCAACATAAAGCAGGAATCACTGATGCGCTCAGTCATAACTACAGAGTGCAATAAAATTCTGGTAGATGGAAAGCCATGTCTGGACGCTATAGATATCTATACTCCAGACAATTCAGACATTCAGACGCACATCATCCTGCCTACAGGTACACACGTGTTATCCATACCTACGTATCTACAGGAAAAGATGAATGGCGTGTATGGTTCAGGCATAGGTAGCTATTTTCAGACCTATGCTGGAAAGAGGACATTCTTCATTTATCCTCTCTACAATACTAAAAGATACAATAGCCCAAATACCAATAAGAATAAGGCTATCTTTTACTTTGTGCCTAGCTATACTTATAAAGGAATTGATAACACCTATATGGTGGATGGATCAGTTCTAAAAGTCCTCTGTACGTCTGATAAGAAGTATTTGGATGACGGTGAGACACAGTACATGAATTCTGGCTCAGGGTTCATGCAAGCTGATGCTAGAGCATTTATGTCTAAGCCAGTAGTGTTAGATAGCAATAATGTACCTAGCGGTAATCCAGCTAGGACAATGACACAAGTGGTAAATAAGAGCAGAGATGATGGACTTAACTATGCTCCTGTTTCCAAGCACGGGATATCTAGTAATCCCTTTATTCAGTATAGTGAGATTGCTAAGAGAAATGTTTCTAAGATTGACATAGTCTGGGAACACAGCGATGCATCTTTGATTTATCCAGGAATGCCATGTGAATTTGTTTTTTTGGATAATGGAGTGCGGACTACTCTTAAAGGCATTATAGTCAATACACATACATCAATTTTTAAAGCCAACACTGGCGTGGTATCGTCATTGATGGCTAGAAACACATTGATCAGCATCTTAGCTGAGCGGCGTACAAAAATAACTACAGCCAGCACAACTACACCAGTAACGATGGCATAGACTTAATTGTCTATGCCATCTTTTTCAAGGAGAAACGAATGAGGTTTTTGAAGAAATGGATTTCTAGGCTATTTCCTAAAAAGAAAATAAAGAATGGCCTGTCTTTGAGCTTTGACAGTTGTATTTCAGTGGACCCAAAGCTACTGCCTGGCAACAAGCAAAGAAAGGCAGTTGAAAAAGCTTTGGAAGGAGTCACTGAAGATACCGTGGATAGCCTGGATTTCTACCGAATAGCCGATCCATTGGCTAAATATGAAGTGAAAAAGATCTTTGACTTACCGTCTGGCAAAAAGGCAATGGAGCTATATTGTATCAATACCGGTAGAGTCATTGTTGTCAACGAAGGAGCATTTGCTGAGCTGTTTGAAAACGTAACGATGAAGCCACCTCTTCCCCATCTGTACACTTGAAGGGCACTGCATGAACACTACCAATTCCTGGTATGGCGGCTCAGCCGTGATACCGTCTGATCCAAACAGGCCTCACATCGACTATCTCTTCGAGCAGATCAATGCCACTAATGGCATTATGCTCAATCCTGTCGATTTTACGGTCAGTCCACCTGAGCCCTATGTTGGCCAGAATGCAAATACTCAGGTTACCATCACTAGAGTAGACGACCCTACGGACATCACCATCGTCTACTACAACCGGATCGACCTGCTGACTGCACTGGCATCTCAGACAGCCACCATTAACTTGGCTGGAGCTACCTTGCTGAGCGATATCATTGGCCAGATCAATACAGCATATTCTCTAGATTTGCTGCCAACTGATTTTACCGACACTCCACTACCTGTCGCTAATTCAGCGTTTCCATCTATGGTCATGAATGTACTCATAACGGCCATTCCTAACTCACTGAAGTACTGTGGGTCCTATGACTATATGCTGAACTTTACTGCTACGCCAGTACTGGCAGCTATTGATCAGCGGCGCATCTACACCAGCTATAACGGCATGGCTACCTTACAGGAAAGCATCGTAAAGTACCTGGTAGATTCTACCATAGATGTTGGCTTCTCCTTTGCCAGAAATGTAACCAATGTCACTGCATTCAGCATACAGGAATTCTTTCCAATGCCGGATGGCACGCTCATTGTGAATGGATCATTCACATGTGACGTCATGATCAATGGAGCTTATACTCCAGGTACATTTGCTACGCTGGTATGCGATTCTCTAGGAAATGTCACTGCGACTAGCCAGACCAAATACTTCAATGCAGCGGCTACTGCAAAGCTTTACAGCAATCCTAAAGTACCGTATGTCTATGCGGTAGACTCAGCTATCTCTGGCGGTGCTTCAGTAACTAGATATCTTGAAACTGGTGTGCTGGATGCAACCTTTATTTGCACTCTGCCATACACGCCAGAATTCATCAGAATCGCTGACAGCGGAAACATCTATGCAGCATCTGCTCCATTCATCGGTCCAGATCCATACACTCCTGCATTGGCTGCAGTATCAATAATCAGAGTGGACCGGCTTACCAATGCCGGTATGCAGGATCCATTATTTGCAACGCAATACGTACGGTCATCTGTAGCTGGTGTAACTCCAGACATTTCAGTACTGGATATATTCGAAGACTCCACTAGCAGCGTGACTATGCTGCTTAACAGCGTTAATGGCTGCGACATAGGCACTGAGGTGCCAGTAGTCAATGGACACAGTCTAGTGTCTGTGGATGCCAATTATAAGGCAACATCACCATGGACACCAATAGTGTCTCTTACCAATACAGGCTTGGTCGTTACCGGCTACATGAATAGTGTAAATACCTATTTAGGTGAAGCCATTACACTCAATCCTACACCTTTGAACAAACCTATGCCTATGTTAGGTAAGTTCAATATGAATATCGTTTGGATGACATATAAGTCGAATCCATTCACGATGCAGCCATCTATACTGCCTATCTTCACCGATCTCTTCGGCAATATGGCAAATACGGCATTTCCAGCATACGGTATACTGCCTGTATATGCGTCACTGTATGGTGCGCATGTCTATTCAGATGGAACAATCGTGATGAGCGGTAAATTGGCATCCATCATTTTCAATGGAGCGCCTACACCAGCAGTGGATTTGATTTCCATCATAACTCCAGCTGGGTCAGTCATGCAGGTGACGTCTCCAATGCCAGGATCATATCCTGCCGGAACTATCAGTCTGAATCAAGTTACATCTACTTAAGGAAGGAACATGCGACTAAGAGATGCTAGGCTAACTCCAGCTGTCGAAGCATATGACGACACTGGAGTGACGCACGACATAGACCAAAACTATGTCATCAGTGAAATCAAAGAAATTGATGCTGGATCTGCCGGCATCTCTACTGCAGTGGAATCTTTGGCTACGGTAATCAGGTTGCATGAAGTATGCGCTGGGTCACCAGCAGCTAAAGCCATAGCCAGTTCATACACAAGGCGCATTCTTAAGGATCTGCCAGCAGTGGCTCCTATTGAAATCTCCACGGAATCTTTTACTGAAAATGTGAAGGACATCGTGAAGGCTATTTGGGAAGCTATCAAAAAAGCTGTGCAATACATTGTGGATAAGATCAAAGCCTTGTACCACTACATCGTTGGTTCCAACGACATAAGAAAAAGCGATGAAGTCAAAAAAAGTATGAAGAAGATGGAGACGGTGAAAGCAGTGGAGAGAATTGATCTTACTGAATCCTTCATTACCGATGTGAAACTTCTTCAAAGACTCAGCTATGGCGTTCCTTCAATCACCAAGGAAACCATGCGTACCTTAAACGAAAATGTCAAAAGCCACTGGGAAATGATCCATGCATTGACTACAGAGGTCCTTCTTCGCGTAGAAGACATGCACTCTGACTACAAGGACAAGGTAAGTGAATCCAAGAATGCTGGCCACTACGTTGGTCTGGATCACGATCCAATGCGTAAAGTGGCTCTTATCAATGACAAGATTGCCAGGTTGGTTTCTGAAGCCAATCGTAGAGAGGCTGAATTGTTCGTTGAAGAAAACTTTTCTGATGAAATGAAAGCAGGTTCAGTCCAGCTTATCAGAGAAGCTAATGACCTGAGAATATCGTCCATCATTGGAAATGAAGCTAGAGTTTACTTCTTGCTTCGCAAGTGCCCACAAGGTGCAGATCCATCTACTATAGCTTATGAGGCATACGACCTCAAAAGAACAAAGGACACCACATTTACGGACAAGAACAGTAAAGTACTGCCGTTGAAAGAGGCAATAGCTCTGATGGACGAAATCGAGCCTACCATCATAGATATCGGCAAAGCAGCCGGTGACCACATGTTGTTGATAAACCGCATCACTGATGTCATCAACGACACCAAAAACATCTGTACTGAGCTGTTTAGTTTTGAAGCAGCTAATGAGTCAGAAAAGATATACGACATTAAAGCTCAGGCAATAGCTATGAATGCTCTCCTTTCATTTATGTCGAGAGTGTCTGCAAGTGCCATGAGTAACTTGACTGACACTAGAAGAGCCATAAGCAGCTACTTTGACTACCACAATGAGTTCTATAAGGAAGAGCTGAAAGCTCTCCATTCTGAAGGAGCAAAGTGATGGCTGAGACAAACTATGCTGATTATCGCCAGAATATCAAGTCTGGCGATTTGATTGCCTGGAGTAGCGGTGGCTCTGGGCTAGCATCTTTCTTCGACAACATCATTCGTATCTTCACTGAAAGCGAATACACCCATGTCGCTATAGCCTGGTGGCAAGGCGATCGTCTCTTTGTTATTGAGGCTATTCCACCAAAGGTAAGGGTATATCCTCTCAGCGGAAGACTGCCATTCTATCACATTCCTATGAACATCGACTGGAATGAGAATATGGTGAAATACTTGCTTGAAAAGGTAGGACAGCCATATTCCTACTTTGAGGCAATCAAGGCTTACTTCACTAAGCCTGACAATAACAACACATGGGAGTGTGCAGAACTCTGTACTGACTTCTATGCAAACATCGGCATCAACTTCGGAGATGCTTTCACTCCAGCTAAGCTAGTACAGGATGCATTGGCTTCCAGAAACACTGATCTGAAATACATTGGTTCGTGATGATTAGCCGTGCTAGCCTCATTGGCTAGCACGGCTAATCCTTTGAACATCTTTCTAAGGGTGATTACATGGCACCAGTTATTCGCTTTCCTTTGGATCCTACGGGAACAAATCCAAACAACCTGGTTATCAATGAAGCGCATGCATTGAATACCGGTGTACAGGTACGTGCAGCAATCCCTATGTACGGTCCTTTCTATGCAGCTGGCGTAGTGGTCACTGATGCAGCTACTAACAAGCCACTGGCAGCAAATCAATACAGCATGGTCGATCTTCTTCAAGATGCTACTATGTTGTATGGTCAAGCGATCTATTGCACAATCCTGATCACTGATACCACTGTCAGCAACAACATCACTATTACCTATCAGGTACTCGGTGGAGAATATCAGTTTAGCGATCAGGCGCTCCAGCAAATCTACAGTACGCTGATCACTGACAATAGGACTATTGACTGGGCCAGTGTGTTGAATAAACCCACACTGTATCCGCCTAGCCTGCATGAGCACTTGCTGGCTGATGTCTATGGCTTCGAATCAGTGGTGGCAGCAATTGAGCGTGTGCGCAACGCTATCGTTACATCCGACATTCCTACGCTCCAGGCACTGATTGACTGGGCAAATAAGGAATGGGGTCCTTTGTCTGGAATGACGCTGCTGACGGCTGCAGATGTGGCCGCTGGCTTACCTGTCTTCAAGATCGTTACCTACGACCTTATTCAAGGTACATTGGCTGCATTGCAGGCTGGGGCTACTGCTAATGATGCCGCTATTGCAGCATTGCAAAAACAGCAGACTACTGACGTAGCTAACATTTCTGCATTGCAGACTGGTCAGGCTGCCGATCAATCGGCTATTGCCGCTATTCAGGCAGCTATTGCGGCAATACAGAAACAGCAAAATACTGATGTGGCAGCCATAGCTGCTGAAACAGCAGCCAGAGTTGCCGGTGATAATACACTGACCACCAATCTGAACGGTGAGATCACCAGAGCGGAAAATGCTGAAGCTGCACTAGCCTCAAGCATTACAAATACGAACAATGCTTTGGCCGCTGAAGTAAGTAGAGCCACTGGTGCTGAAAACACCATATCTACCAATCTGGCCAATGAAGTAACTAGAGCAAAGTCAGTAGAGAGTGGTTTGCAATCCAGTATCAATACGGTTGCTTCAAATCTGGCCGCTGAGACTACCAGAGCTGAGGCAGCTGAGTCCACTCTGACTACAAATCTTAATTCGACCAATACAGCTCTGAGCAATGAGGTCACTAGGGCTAAAGCTGCTGAATCTGCTTTGTCCACTGGTGTCAGCAACAATGCCACGGCTATATCGGCTGAAACAACTAGAGCTACTAATGCTGAAGCTACACTGACATCCAGCGTGAACACTCTGACGACAAACCTCAACTCGACCAATACAGCTTTGAGCAATGAGGTTACCAGGGCAAAAGGAGCAGAATCCACTCTGTCGACGGATATCACGAATGAAACAAATCGTGCTACTGCGGCCGAGGCCTCATTGAGCAATAGCGTCAGTGCTGAGACGAGCAGAGCTCAAGCTGCTGAAGCAGCTCTTAGCTCCACTATTTCGTCAGACGTTAGCAGCATAAACAATGTCATAAACACACTCAGTAGTGAAATAGTGGCATTGCAGAACTACGATGTAGCCAATACAAATGGTCAAGGAGTAAAAACCATCTCCACTTCCACACCGGTCGGCGGCTCTAATGGCGATGTCTGGTATCAGATCTAAGGATACTGTATGTCAAATCTATACGTAGAATCTGGCGGATCATGGAGTGCTCCAAAAGCTGTATCCGTATTCCAGAATGGAGCTTGGCAGCCCGTTAAACAAATATACGTAAACTACAATGGAGTATGGTATCCAGTGTGGACAAATTGGCTTATAGTTGACATTACAGCCAACACCACTGACTTCAATCTGTATAACTACATGTTGGTGAATCTGGCCAAATATGGTTTAACAGATTTGAATTCAGCATTGAAGATAAATGTCGTGGTGCATCCTAGTGTGGTTATGGGTGCGTCTTCTACAGCTACTCATGCTTTTGATTCTGGATTTGGATGGGCCGCCGGCACTCAGTTGAAAATAACAGTGATGAGCGGCGGCTATATAGTAGGAGCCGGTGGAGATGCTGGCGGAAATCCTTGGTACGTATCTCCAAATGGCAAGAATGGTGGTGACGCTATCAGACTTAGCCTACTTACATTTATAGATAATCAAGGCACTATTGGCGGTGGCGGCGGTGGCGGTGGAGCAGGTTGGGTAGGCGATATTGGCTACTGGCAATTAGCCGTAGGGTGTGGTGGCGGCGGCGCTGGGTCAATATCTGGTGCAGCTGGCCAAATTGTTAGCAACTATTGGAGCGGATATACCATTACTGGTGTGAATGGTGGCCCAGGCACTCTAACGTATGGTGGATACTATAGCTATGCTACTCTCAGCTATTCTACATGTGATGGTGGCTTAGGTGGAAGCTTGGGGCAGGCTGGAGCTAACGGTATAGCTGGAGCATCCGGAGGAGCTGGAGCAGGTGGTGCGCCAGGAAATGCCATTGTAGGCATAAACTATGTTACATGGATAAATCAAGGTAATACACTTGGCCCAACCATATCTAAGTCATGGCCTCTGGTAGAAATTGGAATTACCAGCAATACCACTGACTTCAATCTATACAACTATATATCTGGAAACATGGCTGCATTGGGTCTGACAACTATGTCAATTCCAATGGAGATAGTGGTTACTTTGTCTCCGGGTGTAGTGATGGGTGCTTCCATTATAACCACTGCTGGATTTAATTCAGGCAACGGTTTTGCAGCCGGGACTAGACTTAGAATCATGATTGGATCTGGAGCCTATATAGTTGGTGCAGGTGGCCACGGTGGCGATAATCCAATTGAAGTAAATGTCTACGGCAAGGGCACAAATGCTACGGCTGGTGGTCCAGGACTTATAACCACTATACCTACGGATATTGACAATGCCGGTACTATCGCCGGCGGTGGCGGTGGCGGTGGCTCTGTCTGGGGTTTAGTACCCGGCTATAGTAATTACACGCTAGGAACAGGTGGTGGTGGAGCTGGATCTACTCCTGGCTTACCAGGTGGCAATGGAAACGATACTGCTACTAGCGGACAATTGACCATGACTTCATATGCAGGTCATCCTACGTTTGGATGGATTGGATATAGTGGTTCATTAACAACTGGTGGTACAGCAATAACGTTATATGTTGGTGGATACAGTGTCGATGCGCCATATAGTTCAAACTATGCTAAAGGTGGTGACCTAGGACAACCTGGTAATGCTGCCAACAGTACCGGCGGTGGCACGTATTATCCACCTGGTGCAGCCGGCAACGCTATATTGAACAGCATTGCTAATATTGCGTGGATTGCGCAGGGAACTGTGCTTGGACCAACTTCGTAAGGACGATACATGAATGGTGTTTTTGTTTGGAATGGCAGTACATCCAAAGGCTATGTAATTATAAATGGCCGAACGGATAACTTTACGGTGATTGATCCAACCTTGGCTGGGTTCTTGAGCGATATCGTTCTTTACGAACCCAGCTTGGGTAATTCCAAAGTCATGGAAGGAACAACGTGGAGAGCTCTTACCTCTACAGAAGTCACCGCTATATCTACATATCTCACCAACTATGTAATGCCTGCACTCAGCTATTGTGCTGATGCTACGACACTACGGTATGTGGGACAGGTACCTTTAGCAGCAGGTCTGATTGCTGTTTCGGGACCACCAGCTGATTCCAGCATGATTTGGGACACAACTACAAATACATGGGTATTACCACCAGTAGTTGCAGCTCCTATTAACTACCAACAGCTTGCTATGCAGGCAGTTACGCCATATATGAAACCTGACATTGTGCCAGTATTGACTGCTATAGCAGCAGTACTTAACGACACTAATGTCAATTCAGCATTGAGTACTTACAATAGCGTAGGTACTTTACTGAATCCTACGACAGTCGTCAATAAAATACAGATGGCGTCAACTTCTTCATTGCAATCTTTTGTAGCCTTGCTGACCAGCACAACTACTCCATTGACTGTAGCCGATGTAGCTGCGCTAGTCTCTACACTTTGAGGATAGAAGAAAATGACAATCTTTCAGATTCTTTCAACTGGTGCTACTATTGACACCGGAGATTCCATCACGTTGGCTAACTTCGTGCTGAAATTTCCTACGTTAAATGGTCAAATTACAGACGCAGTGAATGTGAAACCAAACGTTCATGCCACATGGGACCCAGTCAATCATGTCTGGGTAAGGAACATTCCTGCTGAGGTATCGGCTGCTGCCAGTGCACAAAACACTACGGTTAACAATACATGCAATGCCAATATTGCAACCGATATATCATTCACCACACAAGCTGGTGTTTCAAAAACATTTTGGGCTGATCCGGCATCCATAAATGAGCTGACATTGGCTGTACAGTCGGCTTCGCTGCCGGGACAGTCTCTTCCAGCTAACTTCTACTGGAAGGCAACTGATGGTACCCAAGTGCCGTTTACAATTACAGATCTCCAGAATCTTCTGGCTGCATACAGTACTCGCAGATGGAATGAGTTTGCATCTCTGGAAACAAAACTTGCCAGTATCGCTAAGGTTGCAGCCACACCTGTTTGGTCAGCGCAAACTGCCACTCAAGGTGAGGAAATACTGGATAATCTCGGTAACGTATGGAAATGCACCACTGGTGGCGCCACAAGCACCACTATGCCTGTATTTCCTGCATCCCCAGCAGCAGGAGCCACAGTTGCCGATGGCGCTGCAGTCTGGACCTATGTCAACGCTATAGCTAGCATTATAAAAGCTATTATCTAAAAGGAGCAGTTTATGTTCGGAACGCTAGTTAATGGAGAAGTCGCTCCTAGCGACATGCTCGCACCAGGCATGACCATCGTCTACAATGCTCCTTCGGATGCAGTGGTGACGATCAGCCTGAATAACCCCACCTATTCGCCAGCTGCTTTTAACTTGGCGATCAGTGCTACTGCATCAGGCGTTGCATCTGGTGCAGCTCCTGCCGCAGATTACATCTCCAAGAATGCTGTTCTGGGACCATGTCAGAATCCGGCAAATAGCCGGTACAGCACTGAGAAGATACCTTTGGCTTCTGGCCAAGCTATCTCCATTCAATCAGATACTGCCATTAACTACAGGGTCTCTGGAGTCGATGGTGCGGATTTGACTACAGCTAAATATAGCTTCTGATCATAGCCCAGGATGCAAAAGCATCCTGGGCTATACTATCTTTTGACAAAAAATAAGTTGATTGACCTTCTTGTGTACGCCACGTAGTAACCAACCTAGTGGAAAGGAGAAGAAGATGTCCACATACCACAGTGATGATCCAGTAATTCTTTTGGATACTCGTAGAGAGGATTATAAGAGTCTGAAAAAGACCTACAAGATCATCTACGACACACACAACGTAGAATCAGTGATTCTGGCAGCATTGATTGCTACGTACATTTCAAAACAAACTGGAGTATTTCCAGTAGTCAGGACGATTAACATGCCTGGCAATACGCCGGCTGATGAAATTCTGTATGTCGGCGAGCATACTGAAAACATGGCCATTCTTGCAGCTATGTTCAAGTCCAAGACTACTGTAAGGCATGTAACCGACTACATAGAGGAGATAGGACTCCATCCAGAATGCGTGGATGCCGACTACCTCTCAAGCACCTTTTCATCGACACTGAATATCAGTTCTCTTTTCAAATATGGCAATGCAGTGCAGCCTGAGAATACGGATCTGTTCAGGCTATCGCAAGCTATGGCTTTGTTTAATTCCAGGTCAAGGGATATGGCCATCTACAAGGGAGAAACCCCTAAGAACGTCGTCATGGGCTTTGCTAGACGTATGGAAATAGCAGGTCTATACGAGCTAGGGCTCATTTACGCTAATTGGAAGGCAGCAAAAGACGCCATTGCGCTGAAGCAACCTTTCGAGTTAGTACAATCGGATATTCCAGGATATCTGAAGTATCTCAAGATACTCAAGAATCATATTGAATGTAGATATCAGAGATCAGTGGTCTCTACCAATCAGGTCAAAATGCTGACCATGAATGCCCATGGAGATGACATACCATGGCTCACAAAGTTCCTTTCCATCCGGTATAAAATCGGAATGGTCTATGAAGTCAGTAATGATGCAGTAATGGTGTCTACTTGGTCCCAGGGTAAGCTCACTATCGAAGATATGCTGATCTTCATTAAGCGCATGGTCAATACCAACTACAGCGTTTATTTTATGGGATCACCCGCATAGACTATTCTATGCATTTCAATTAAGGAGTAAACATGCCTGTTCTAGGATACAAGAGGAGATTCAGACACCATTTCATGACCGTCGGTACATTCCTGGTCGTCCTGCTGTGGTTACTGACAGACCCTGACAACAACATCATCAGCCATTTGCCGTATGGCGCATCCACCATCGCCACAATCGTCGTGCTGCTCAAGACGATCATGTACGTGACCGTACTGCACCTGTCCAGACGAGCGCTGACTGACTATCTCGATCTGGAGACAGTCATGAAAAAGGCAATGGAAGGTCCTACGGGCGGTGGCCTGGTATTCGTCGGCATCGCCATCATCTATCTGGCTCTGGCGGTGCTGATCAATGCGGCAGTTCACTATTAGGGCATTACTAGGGTTCATTGTAGTCATGCTGTTCTCGATAACCATGGCTCATGCAGTGAACCCTTACACGTATGTCCCAAAGAACGCTATCAAGTATCTACCGATATTGGATGACCAAGTCAGCAAATTCTTTACTGATTTTCCTGACTATGCCTACTTTGGTGGATTGATTGAGCAAGAGAGCTGTATTGCTCTGACCTACCACAGCTGCTGGAATCCAAAGACGCAGTTACTTACTTCGCGAGAGCAGGGCGCGGGGTTGGCGCAGCTCACCCGAGCTTTCAGGAAAGACGGCAGTGTTCGCTTTGACTCTCTCGAAGCTATCCGAGAACAGCATATGAAAGAGCTGAAGGATCTCAGTTGGTCCAATATTCTTGTCAGGCCTGACTTGCAAATGCGAGCAATGATCTTGATGAGTAAGGACAACTATAAAAGACTCTACATGGTTCCTACGCCTATTGACAGGATTGCATTTACTGACTCAGCTTACAATGGTGGATTATCTGGATTATTCAGAGACAGACGCCTATGTGGTTTGATGCTCGATTGCGATCCTAACATTTGGTTTGGCAATGTAGAGCGAACATGCTCCAAGAGCAAGGCTCCTATTTACGGACATGAGTCTCCGTGTGATATCAATCGAACTCATGTCAGCAATATCCTGAAGATCAGGATGAAAAAGTACGCCAAGTACATGAAGATGCGACATTAAAGCCAGACACATAGACCTAGGCGTAATAGCTTAGGTCTATGTGTTTTTTAACTATCAAATGTATGAAGTGACATATTGAGAGGGAATAGCCATGATTACCAAAGGAAAACTGATAATCGTTGATGGAATTGACGGTTGCGGAAAGACTACTATAAGCAAGTATATTGCTGAAAAGATAGGTGGCGTAACTATGCCTGCTTTGGGAACAGGACCTATCGGAAAAGAAATCAGACGACAATTGCTAGAGACTGGACTAAACTGCTCAAATCCTGTCGTTTTTAACATGGTGATGTCTTCAATACTGGAGACGTATTGCATGCATGTTATCCCTACTCTAGAAGCAGGACAGAACGTAGTGCTAGATAGGTTTGCTACCTCGTCATATGCCTACCAAGTACATCCTTTTCCTAAGGATAATCTCTACAATAGCTGGTGGCAGCTTCTCAATGAGATGCTCAAGAAACAAATGCCTGATCTCTACATATGGCTAGATGTGCCATTAGATACTGCCATTAGTCGCATCAAGGCTAGAGGTGGTCTCAATGTCTTTGAAGAAAAAGCCATGTTGACTATGGAGAAGACTGTAGAAGGATACAGGTACTTCTTTATTAATCAATTGCTGCCTAACAGTGCTGTAATCCAGGCAGAAAATGAGTTGGCTGAGGTGCTCAACGATATCGATAATTCTCTGAGAGATTTCACCATACTTGGGAGCTAGCATGTCGAACATTTACTATAACCCATTTGTCTATCTTGGCAAGATGCCAGAAGATCTGATAGGGCTAACTTCGACAGAAGTAATTCTGCCAATGACGTCTGCCACCATGCGGATACCTGACCATGAGAGGCTTTTCAATCCAAAGACATACAAGAACAAACAGGAGCTCAACAAAGAACGACACAATCATCTCCTGAAGCTGAATTCGCGCACACGTAAGTCTGCTAGATTCGGTTAGACTATTATGCCTAATCAAGATACAGATGGAGACGCACCACTCTACCTAGATAACTGGAAAGAAGAGCTAAGGAGAGATGTCAACTTTGAGAGCAAGATGGTTGGCCTAGGCATGTTGTGTCTGGACTTAACTTCTGATTCTACTGATCCACCAATAGGCGAGACAAATGAATAGAGTGTTTTTAGGGGGGACTACTAACAGCAACTGGAGAGATGAACTCATCCCAATGCTGAAGGTAGATTACTTCAACCCAATAGTTCCTTCTTGGACATATGCTGCCCAAGTAGAGGAAGAAAGACAAAAAAAGATATGTAGGTATCACCTATATGTCATTACACCAAAGTTGAGTGGATTGTTCTCAATCGCTGAGCTGATAGACTCATCTAACAAGATTCCCACTAATACTATCTTCTGCTTTCTTGAATCAGATGAGGGCAGTGAATTTACAGAGCACCAAATGCATTCTCTTGCGGCTGTATCCAGACTAGCTGTAAAGAATGGTGCCAGGTATCTGCCTGACTTAAGCACAGTGGCCAAATGGCTGAATACTAAAAGCATGGGAGCTTACACATGAGTTTTGAAGACAAAGCATCAGATCAAGAATTGGCGAGCATGGATGAGGCTATTCAGATTGAAATTCGAAAGAATTTCAATATTCTGGAGCCTATGGGAGAATGCCACTTCTGTTTTGAGCCAGTCGAAGGCGTAAAGCTATTTTGCAATGGCTTGCATGCCTCAGAATACGACAGAATAAAAAAGATGCGAAACGGCAGATACAATTGACTGATAGCAGATATCCAGGCTAATGAAGCCTGGATATCTGCTATGTGTTGTTTTTTAATTTAGAAAGAAATCGACTGATTAAATTAAGGATACTACAATGGTACCTAACCCAATTTCTTTCTTTCTTGACGAAAAGGCCATATTCGTCTTTGGATCAAATTTAAGGTCAATCCATGGTGCAGGTGCAGCCTTATTCGCAAAACAGCACAGAGGAGCTTCTACGGGCATCTGTGAGGGTCTATCAGGTCATTCTTACGCTCTACCTACAAAACTATCTCCATCTCGACAATTAGAATTAAAATCCATAGAGAAAAGTGTGGAGAAGTTTATTAATTTTGCTAAGAACAATCCATCCTTGACATTTCAAGTAACTAGAGTCGGGTGTGGCTTAGCTGGTTATCTTGATTCAGAAATAGCTCCTATGTTTGATGGAGCTCCAGAAAATTGTCTATTGCCTGGCGTGTGGCTAAAAAGAAAACAAAGAACCATGGCTAGAATTATTGTAGCTGGATCTAGAGACATGGATGACGAAGACTATATCTACAAAACTTTAGATAGATGTAACTTGTCTAACTATGACGACATCACTATAGTCTCTGGTATGGCTAGAGGACCTGACAGAATAGGTAGATTATGGGGCTTGCTGAAGGGATACAAGGTAGCTGAGTTTCCAGCTAATTGGGACAGGAGTGCTTACGGTAAAGCAGCAGGTCATATTCGCAATGGACAAATGGCGTGGTTTGGAACACACTTGGTAGCATTTTGGGATGGAAAGAGTCCCGGTACAAAAGGTATGATAGATCTGGCAAAACACAATGGTTTACGCGTAACTGTTATTAAGCCATAGTGCCTAAAATGCTGAGTATCTTTTGAGTTAGTAACTAACAGAGAGAACGATATGCCTATCAGAACGTATCCAAAATACCTGAACATAAAAGCTGGAGCATATGCTCCTTTAGTGGATCTGAAGATGCCTCAGTCCGTTACTCCTGACCGAGTAGCTGGACTGTTGGCTCCATTGGTAGGTGGAGTAATTCCTAGTGCAAATCTGCCACAGACGGCAGATTCCAATGCAGCGTATCTTGTCAATGGTAAAGTGCCTGCAAACCTGCTGCCTGATACAAACACATTGGCTAAGACACTGACGGCATCTATCTATGGGCCTTTGTCTACACCAATCAACAGTGTTGTCACGTACAACATTGAGAACTATGTTTCTGGTGAGACTTATGTGGTTTCAGCCTCTAGTGGTACAGTATCTGTCGCTAATGGTGTAATCACCTACACTGCTCCAGCTACAGCAGGTACAGATACGATCACTGTCAATGGTACGGCTATTCCAATTGCTATAGTAGCACTGACTACAGACCCAATCATTGTTGGTTCCAGCAAGATCGTGAGCGGAGGAACTAACGCTTACTCTATTTCTAATTATTCAGCTGGTACTACCTACACTGTCAGCTCTACTGGAAATGCAGTTTCATCTTCAGTCTATCCTTCAGTCATTGAGTTCTTTGACGCAGGCACATCACAATCTGGACAGTACACTCTGACTGTAAATGGAGTAGTGGTGTCCATTCGCTTGGAAGGTGTTAAGAAACCAGAGATATACGGGCCACCTAGCATCAATCCTTCAGGCACAGAGACGTACACAATTTCAAACTACGTAAAAGGTGCAGCATACGTGGTTACTGCTATTTCTGGCACTGCCACCATCTCCGGCGACACTATCACGTATACCGCTCCAGCCACTGTTCAGGAAGCTGGATTTGTAGTGAATGGCGTATATAAGAATGTTCACATAGCCAGTATCGCTGCTAATGCACCTACAATTACTGCACCAGTTGGTGGATCAGTAGTTCGCAGTACTGAGGCAACTTTCACCACCAGTGCTTTTTCCACTAATATTGGACAGGATGTGCAGGAAGCTGCTAACTGGCAGTTGGCTATTGATCCTGCATTCACCAATATCTTTAAGTCCACAGTCTTTGATTCAAATAACAAGACTAGCTGGACGGTCACTGGTTTGCTGCCATCATTTACCTACTATGTGCGTGTACAACATATCGGCACTGTGTCAGGAACTAGCGGGTGGTCACCGACCATTTCATTCACTACTAGCACGATGGTGCCATCTGCCATTATAGCGGAGTTGTTTGCTTCTGATGGAGCAGCTAGCGACATGCTTAAGACTTCTGCATTGAATGCAGCAGGTACCGTATTGCTGGCAGGAGCTTCTCAAAAAACTATTGGTACTAATTCTGCCCAAGGAGCAGCATATATCTTCAACCTTATAAATGGTGTTTGGACACAGCAAGCTGAACTGATTGCAAGTGATGGTGCGGCAGGAGATCAGTTTGGACAGTTCTTGTCTCTTGACGACACCGGTACAATTGCTGCAATTAGTGCCACAAATAAGACCATAGGTGCCAATGCAAACCAAGGCTGCGTATACATATTTAAAAACACCAATGGTACTTGGAAACAAGTAGCTGAAATTGTGTCGGCAGATGGTGCAGCCCATGATAATTTTGGAGTATACGTTGCTCTTAATGGAGCTGGTACTGTTCTAGCCGTAGGGGCAATGCATAAAACCATAGGTTCCAATGCCAACCAAGGCTGCGTATACATTTTCACCGAGATCGGTGGAGTCTGGACACAAACGGCTACTTTGATAGCCTCAGATGGTGCAGCCAACGATCAGTTTGGTGCTCCGGTTACTCTAAGTCAAGCTGGCGATATTTTGCTGACAGGGGCATACCACGCTACCATAGGTGCCAATGCTGGTCAAGGGGCAGCATATGTGTTTGCAGCTTTTAATGGAAGTTGGTCACAAAAGGCTAAACTAACTTCTAGCAATGGTGCTTCTGGAGATGGTTTCGGTGGATCAGTAGGAATGGATTCCTTAGGCAACACTATGTTGATAGGTGCGTATGCCAAGACAGTAGGTGCTAACAATGCGCAAGGTGAAGCCTACGTTTTTGAAAAGAGTAAAAGCCCTCTCACGCAGATCAACGAAATAAGTATTAGGGCAGATGGTGCTGCTAGCGATTATTTTGGTTTTTCTATCACCACTGATATAACTGAAACTATCATGGCAGTATCTGCAGTTAACAAGACTGTAGGTGCTAATACCAATCAAGGATCTGTCTATATTTACGGTAAGGTACAAGGATCATGGATACCTACTGCCGAAATTATAGCTGCAGACGGTGCAGCCAACGATCAATTCGGATACTCTGCTAGCATGAGTGACGATGGAGCAACACTAGCCATCGGTGCACCAGGTAAAAATAAGACATACATATATATACAGTCTGGTGGTATTTGGACTCTTCAAAGTGAACTATCTTCTACAAATGTTGCCTCAGGAGATCAATTTGGTACTTCAGTAGTGCTTAGTTCCGATGGTAATACTCTTGCAGTTGGTGCTCAAAGTAAAATCATAGGTACTGCAGCGCAACAAGGCGCCGCATATATCTTCACTAGGTCCGGCACAGTTTGGACTCAAGTTACTGAACTAATAGCTGCTGATGGTGCTGCTAACGATTATTTCGGCGTTCGGCTAGCCATGGATTCTCTTGGGAAGACACTGGTAATCGGAGCCTATAACAAAGCCAATGGCTCCAACACTACCCAAGGTGCAGCCTACGTCTTTGGAAATGTCAATGGTACGTGGTCGGAGCAATACAAGCTTATGGCGTCCAATGGAGCGGCCAACGATTGGTTCGGATATTCGGTGGCCATTAATTCTGCTGGAACCATAATAGCAGTAGCAGCTATAGGTAAAGCTATAGGTGCAAATAACGGCCAAGGTGCACTCTATACGTTTGTTTTGACTGGCAATACTTGGTCAAGCCTATCTGAACTGATTGATCCAAATGGTACGAACTACGACTATTTTGGCTCCTCAGCTTCTCTGAATGCCGATGGTACTGTTTTGGCAATTGGGGCATATTCTAAAACCATCACAGCTGCTAATCAAGGTGCAGCATATGTTTTCACAAAAGTGAATGGGGCATGGAAATTACAAGCTGAGATTGTTCCTGCAGATGCAGCAGCTAGCAATTATCTAGGATATTCAGTATCTTTAGACTCCACTGGCACTATTTTGTTTATCAGTGCGCATAACAGAGCAGTTGGCAGTAATGCCGGCCAAGGCATTGTTTACGTCTACACACAGACTGGCGGTGTCTGGGCGCAACTTACTGAACTAATATCTTCAGATGGTGCTGGTAGTGACCAATTCGGAACATGCGTATCCGTTAATTCAGTAGGGAGCACTGCAGTTATAGGGGCTCCTGGTAAGAGTACTGGTCAAGGTGCTGCATATGTCTTTGAATATGGGGATTCCTGGTCTACCAATTCCAGTTATGTTTCTTCCAATGGTGCAGCTGGAGACCACTTTGGTTTTTCAACAGTTTTGAATGCCAATGGTACAGTATTAGCTATAGGTGCCTATTCTACTAATGGGACAACTAATGCTGGTGGAACAGTCTATATATTTACCAAGACTAATAATGTCTGGTCACAAACAGCGATACTTAACCCAACTGGTGAAGTGTCCGGTGAAGGATTTGGTACTTTTATGTCCATGGATAAGGCTGGGGTTACATTAGCTATTAGTTCATGGGGAAAGACCATAGGGGCTAATGCTTCTCAAGGAGCAGTCTATATCTTTACTGAAACCAACGGAGTATGGTCGCAGCAGGCTGAATTGACATCTAGCGACGGTGCGGCTAGTGACTTCTTCGGATCTAGGTCAGCTATTAATGATAATGGTACTGTGCTGGCAATTGCCGGCAGTAACAAAACCATTAATGGCAATGCTTCTCAAGGCATGGTCTATATCTTTACTCAAAATGCTGGGGTTTGGTTACAGGTAGCTGAATTTACAGCCGCTGATGGAGCAGCCAATGACCATTTTGGTGCATGGATGTCCATGAATGGAATAGGCGACACATTGGGCATAGGCGCCTATAACAAAACCAATGGTGCTAATACAGGTCAAGGTGCAGCATATATCTTTGAAAATACAGATCAATGGAAGCAAAATGCAGAAGTAACATCTTCCAATGGTGCGTCTGGAGATTTCTTTGGAGTGGGACTCAGTCTTACCTCAAATGGCTCTACTATGCTCTCCTTAGCTCAAGGAAAGACTATAGGGGCCAATTCTCAGCAAGGTGCAGCATACATTATGGGCTTGTCCAATGGAGTCTGGGCTCAACAGGCTGAATTGACAGCTGCTGACGGTGCAGCCAGCGATTACTTTGGCTCCTCAGGGGCTATAAATTCTACTGGCACTACAGCTTTAATAGGTGCTTTCAACAAAGCTATAGGAGCTAACAATGCTCAAGGTGCCGCCTATATCTTCACTCAGTCCGGTGGAGCTTGGAATCAGACAGCTGAATTAATAGCTAGTAATGGCGCTGCTGCGGATTATTTTGGCTCATCGTGCGCAATGGATGCTGCTGGAACTTTGATAGCTATCAGCTCTAAAAATAAAACTGTTGGAACTAACACTGGACAGGGTGTAGTCTACATCTATTCTTTAGTTGGGTCCACATGGACATTACAAGCAGAGATCATAGCTGCAGATGGTGCATCAGGTGATCAGTTCGGCTATTCTTTATCGTTCAACTCAGCTGGCACTATGCTAGCCATTGGCGCGGTTAGTAAAACCGTAGGAGCAAATACACAGCAGGGTGTGGTTTATGTATATACCTTGGTGAATGGCACTTGGACTTTGCAGAAAGAAATAGTGTCTGCGGATGGTGCTGCAAATGATCAATTCGGTAGATCAGTCTGCCTAGATCAGCTAGGAGATACGTTAGTCATTAGTGCAAATAGCAAAACTGTTAATGGCAATGCTACTCAAGGCATGGTTTACGTATATGTTAATTCTGGTGGCGCATGGTCTCTGCAAGGTGAATTTACAGGCGCAGACAGTGTCGCTGGAGATGCTTTTGGTGCACAAGTAGTGGTTACTCCAGATGGGTCCACCATCGGTGTTTCTGCTACATGGAAAGCAGTAGGCGCCAATACTGGCCAAGGTGCACTGTATACATTTACCAGAATAAATGGTATTTGGACGCAACAAGCTGAGTTTACAGCGACTGACGGTGCTGCCAACGACCATCTGGGGGTTAGCTTGGCTATTAACTCAACAGGTACCGTCTTATATGGTGGTGCGTACACTAAAAATGTAGGTGCCAATACTCAACAAGGTGTGTTCTACGGCGTTGGGTTAACTAAGGGCTGGACACAAAAAGCTAAACTTTTAGCAACTGACGGAGCGGCTTCAGACGGCTATGGTTATTCAGTAGCTATGAATGATGCAGGTACCATATTTGCTGTAGGGGCATATGGAAAAACAGTGAATGGAAATGCTAACCAAGGAGCTACTTACGTATATGGTAAGGTTAACAGTTCCTGGGTACAGCAGGCTGAGTTGACAGCGCCTGATGGTGCTGCTAGTGATAACTTCGGCAGCTATGTCTTCTTTAATGAAGGCTCTAATACATTAATAGTGGCGGCCAGTAATAAAACAGTGGGTGCTAATGCTGGTCAGGGCATGATCTATGTGTACAAACAAGTACTAGGTGCATGGATTCTGCGTGAAGAAATAACTGCCTATGATGGAATAGCTAACATGGCGTTTGGTTATTCTGTTGCAATATCTGCTGATGCTAGCACGATTATTTCTGGAGCAGCATATAAGACTGTTGGTGCCAATGCCAACCAGGGAGCGGTGTATATTCTGAATAGATCTAATGCTTGGTTGCAGTCTGCCAAGCTATTGGCGTCAGATGGTGCCGCCAATGATCAGTTCGGAGTTTACACTACAGTTAATGCTACTGGATCTACACTGGCAATATCTGCATTTCACAAAACTGTGAATGGTGCTGCACAGCAAGGAGCCATTTACATATTTTCTAAAGTTAACGGTGTCTGGGTACAGCAGGCTGAGTTGACAGCGGCCGATGGAGCTGCTTACGATCAATTTGGTTTTTCAATGGCCATGAGTAATGATGGTAGTACTGTGGTTGTTGGCACTCCTAGTAAAACTATTGGGGCTAATGGTGGCCAAGGTGCGCTCTATGTGTTCAGCTATAGCGGCGGAACGTGGCCACAAACAGCTAAATTAACTGCTTCAGATGGACTGGCTGGAGACATGCTAGGCTTATCTGTATCTATTAATTATAGCGGTACTGAGATAGTCGGTGGTGCCTATGGAGCTACTATTAATGGCATTTCTGCCCAAGGTGCATCATGGGTATTTGTCAAAATAAATAATCTCTGGATTCAGAGAGAAAAACTGTTAGCTGGAGATGGAGCAGCTAATGATCATTTCGGCAGATCTGTGGCGATATCTGGCCAAGGTGCAGATATTGTTGTTGGTGCACATTTAAAGCAAATAGGTGCCAATGTTAATCAGGGCGCAGCATATGCCTATAATCTAAATGGCAAAACATGGATCCAGCAAACAGAACTAGTGGTGACTAATGGAGCTCTAGGCGATAATCTTGGCAAAGGTTTATCCATGGACATGGCCGGCAACACTATAGTTGCAGGAGTACCTTATCGAACCGTGGGTGCAAATACCAATCAAGGTGCACTCTATGTATTTACTCAGTCTAACGGCGTCTGGGCACAACAAGCTGAAATATCCTCTAACGATGGTGCAGCTAGTGATTTGCTTGGAACAGGACTTCAAATAAGCAGAGATGGCTATAGCCTAAGAACAGGAGCGCCTAATAAAACTATAGGCGCCAATGCTACTCAAGGTGCCTTCTATGAGTTTGCATATCCTGATACATGGGCGCAAACAGCCATTCTCACTGCGTCAGATGGAGCAGCTACCGATTATTTCGCTGATCTACTGGCAGTTAGCGGGGATGGTACTAAAGCCATCATAGACACCTATGGAAAGACTATTGGTGCAAATACCAATCAAGGTGCAGCTTACATCTTTTCTAAAACGGATGCTTTGTCTTTGCTGGCAGAAACCGTAGCTGGAAATGGTGCAGCTGGAGATCAGTACGGCATAAATGTGTCTCTGAATAGTTCTGGTACAATTATGGCAGTAGGCTCATACAGAGCTACCATAGGTGCCAATACCAGTCAAGGTGCAGTTTATATCTACAATAAGGTAAATGGTGCATGGGTACTCCAAACTGAACTAAGTGCTCAAGATGGTGCAGCCAACGATTGGTTCGGATATTACTGTGCTCTTAATGCGACAGGCAATCTGCTGGCTGTAGGTGCCTACAATAAAACAGTTGGAGCCAATGCTGCTCAAGGTGTATCTTACATTTATGCTTTGTCAGGTGGCACATGGGTACTTCAAGCTGAGATTATAGCTGCAGACGGTGCAGCCAATGATCAATTTGGTTTCTCACTGGCGTTTAATGGAGATAGCACATTGCTGGCTATTGGTGCTCCTGGTAAGAGTACTGGTCAAGGAGCAACATATATCTATTCGCAGGCTAATGGAGCTTGGACACAGCAGGCCGAATTGATAGCTAGCGATGGGGCTGCCGGCGATCAATTCGGCAGATTTATATCTATGGATACTCTAGGAGTGAGATTAGCTGTTGGAGCTCCTAATAAGACAATTGGCGCTAACGCCAATCAAGGTGAGGCATATGTCTTTATAAAGTCTGGTAATGCCTGGACCCAAGAGACTAATTTGTACATGAGTGCAGGAGCAGCTAACGACTATTTCGGGATATCAGTATGTTTGTCTGCATCTGGCAATCTGCTAGCAGTTGGATCAATTGGTAGCTACTCTGCTCAAGGATCTGTAAATACATTTATTCTAGTTAATGGAGCATGGAAACATCAAACTGAAATAAAATCACTCAATGGAGTCGCAGGTGATCAGTTTGGCTACTCTGTAGTTCTAGATTATTCTGGTACCGTTATGATGGCGAATGCGTATCGCAAAACCATAGGTGCCAATTCATATCAAGGAGCCGTCTACAGGTTTGTTCAGTCAGGCGGTGTTTGGACACAACAAGCTGAATTGACATCCACCGATGGTGCAGCTAGCGACTATTATGGATTGGGTTTGGGAATCAGCAGTGATGGATCTACTATAGCTATAGGCGCTCCATGGAAAGCTGTAGGTGCCAACAATATCCAAGGCGCTGTCTACACATACACGTTGTCTAAAGCATGGGCTCAAACCACTGAACTAATAGCCGCAGATGGTGCTGCCGGAGATTACTTCGGTGTATGGGTATCCATGAGCAGAGATGGTAGCACTGTGGCAACTGGTGCTGGCCATAAGACAGTAAACGGTAATCTTAATCAAGGTGCTATATACGTAGCCAAATAGTCATAGAGACCCAGGGCCTAAATGGCCCTGGGTCTCTATGCTGTCTGAATTTTCTATGGCCACATATTCCCAATATGCTATGGACAATGGTGTCTAATTTAAGGAGAATTCATGGACAAAAGCGACGCTGCTACTATGTTTCAGAAAGCTGATTTTAACATCAGTCTGGAACATTCGAAGTCTGCTGTAAGTGGCAACCTTTCTAAGGTAGCTATTACCGGCATAGATGCGGCCACAGGACGCACAGGAGTGGCTATTTTCGACAATCAGGGAATCGACAAGCCAATCATCGTATCGCCTAAGTTTCTTGAAGAGCATACCATGTTTGGTGCCAGCATAGCGCTGTCTTATGATGGCAGGATTTTGATGGTAGGTGATCCAGTTAAGATCAATGATGAAACGACCAAATGCCCCGGTAGCTACGGTGGCGTTTATACTTTCGGCTATGATGCTGCTGTACACACTTACCGTCAATCTCAGCGCATCAGGCCACCTGACGGCTATGTTTACGATGGTAAGGCCGATGTGGCTGTCACTGGTGACTTTGGCACCCTGATCAAGGCAGAACGAGTCATGATGAAGGATGTTTTGATCATCTACAGTGTAGATGGCTGTATGCACGAATATCGCCACGTCAAGCTCAAAGATGGTGAATATTCCCATCGTTGGCAATTCGTCAAGTCAGTGTATCCCTGGGAGTGACAACTGTGACCATACCTGGCCTAATCAGCTAGGTATGGTTTTTAAAAAGTAAAAAACATAGTCTGTCACAATTTGTCTGAGAGCTGTTTATTTTTTCGTGAGGTTAACATGTATTGTGGTAACCCAAATTGCTTTTCATGCACCATGGACGCGACTATACCATGCATTTGTGGCCATAGGACTATGGTTGCTAACCGACATGTAACAGAATTTGTTACACCATTTTCAAAACCTACTCTTAGCTATATCTATTACACTCCAAATGGATATAGAGATACAGTCAGCGAACTGATAGCTGAAAGACCACGCTATTCATTCAACAGCCTTCCGCCAGTTACCAGTGAAGAGAAAGCCAATCCTAAAGGGTTTAGGCAGAAGAACAAACTTAAGAACATTCTCGCTTTAAACAGCAGGGATAGAAAGAAGACGAGGTGGATGTGATGGCTGAAGATTTCATCAGAAGTTTACCTGGTCGGATACCCCGTCATTCATGGCGGAGTGTGTGTCAACGTTGAACTGATTGATCAGGTAAAGACATTCGGATTAGCTGCCACCAATCTAATAAAGAATGTGGATTTGGAAGAAACTGCAACTAAATCTGAAAAGAACAAAAGACGTGTAAAGAGATTACTCAATCTCAGTGGTAGAACTCGTAAACAATCCAGATGGTGCTAGAGGGAGCGTACATGGACCAAAACGTTTTTCAATCAATGAAGCAACAATGGCTGGACAACACCAAGGAAGTTACTCCTGAGTTAGTCGCTAAAGTAAAATCAGGCGACGAGAGTGCAAAGGAGCGTCTGAGGACTATTGGCTCTTCCATATTTGCTTTCAAGCACTATTGCGACAAGCATGGGTGCAATATCAATGGCATGACAGCATAGTGCTGCCATCAATATCAAAGGAGAAACAATTGAAACAATATATCCAATTTCTGAGAAACCTGCTCTCTTCAGTCAATATATCGAGTCTTAACACTACGCATATTTCCACGTATGCAGTTTCCATGAAATTCGATGTGAGCAAGTCCATACCTATGCTGCCTGGCATGGATGAAGTCTGCAACAATCTTGTCGAGTATGTACTCTGGATGATATCTGGTAATTCAGATACATCAGTGCTATCTGAGTACAATCGCAACAAATGGAGCAATCTAGTCCCTACGGAGGACTTTATTCGAAATAACCTGGATGATGTTTTTGCAGAAATCCAGGCTTACGACAATCTTGATCGTGCCGATGTGCTGGAATATATGCTTCAGTATAAGGGACATATCGGAAAGATGCTCGGCTATCTTTGGCGCTTCATGCCAGTGTCCGATGCGTCTATAAGCCGTCTTCGTCGCAATGACATTGTGGTAAAAATAGCCAGCGACAAGTTGCAAGCATATCAGGATGATTTCAACGTGCTACAACCAAGAAATGATGACGGTTCATCAATGTCCGTAGAGCATTTTTGCAAAATGGTCGATGCCGGTACACTAGATCAACTGCAGAATCTCATTCTAAGCATTAAAAATAATCCTGACGTATCTGTGTTGCATGTCCAGTGCTTTTCACCAGAATTCTCTCCATTGGACGGTATGTCGCCACAGAAAAGTGTTTTGATGGGCGGTGCAGCAACAGTTCCTCTAGTGACTAGCTTTTCATGCTATATCATGAATATGGCTGACAATGAGAAACGTATCGATATGAACTTGTCTATTCCTAACATAGACGTGTTTATTCCTCTGTCAACAGTTGTGGCAGAATACTCATTGCTCCTTCATCTTCTGGCCCATGTGACTGGTTCTGAGCCAGGCTACCTGTCTGTAAACATAGGCAGGGCGATTGCTGACATTGATGACTTTAGTGCCATCAACGGCTTGATCAGAAGCCACGATAACAATCCTGTTGTATTTGACACTTACAGCAAGGCTGATATAGTCATCAATAAGGAAGCTACTGATCTTTTCAAGATGACGAAGGATGACATTAAGCTGCAGTTGCTGCAGTGCACCGAAAACAAGTTTCAGACCATGGAAGCTACTGACATAATTCACTGAAGGAGAATACAATGGTACGAAAGGCAACAAAGAAGGAAGAGAAGGCTACAACGCCGGCTAAGAAGGAAAAGCCCGCACCTAAAGCTGCAGCTAAACCAGCTGTTGTCAAGACTGCTCCCAAGGCACCTGAGAAGCCTGCTCCCAAGAAGGAAAAAGCAGCTATGAAGCCACCTGCAGCCAAGACAGCTACGGCCGATACATCAGGTAAGAAGCAGCGTCGTGGCAGCAGTAACAGGGAGATCATCGACAGCATGCAAAACATCGTCAAGGGCACAATGTCCAGCTGACACATGCATAGCCCACTACTGGCCATTAAGGCCAGTAGTGGGCTATGTCTTTTTTTTTTAACCAGCTAAGAAGAACATTGCAGCAGTTATCCTGATATTTTGCAATGTTGCTACTTCTGTATTAAGCGTATTGACGCTGGTTGTTAATGTGGCCTCAGCTGCCTCAGCCCTAAGTACTTCATTGTTGATGGCAGTGGTATTGCCAGATGCCGTGGCAGCGATAGATGCTTCAGCTGCTTTAGCCCTAGTGATTTCAGCATTGAGGTTCGTGGTTAGCGTAGCCTCAGCTGCTTCAGCTCTAGTTATTTCATTATTGATGGCTGTAGTGTTTCCAGACACCGTAAGAGAAATAGATGCTTCAGCTGCCTTAGCTCTGGTGATCTCATTAGCCAGATTTGTGGCCGTAGTATTGCCAGAGGCTGTGATGGCTGCCTCAGCATTAGTGGCTCTGGTAATTTCGGCATTGAGGTTTGTGGTTAGCGTAGCCTCAGCCCCAGTAGCCCTGGTGATCTCATTAGCCAAATTGGTAGCCGTAGTATTGCCAGAGGCTGTGATGGCTGCCTCAGCATTAGTGGCTCTAGTTATCTCAGAATTGAGATTCGTAGTTAGTACAGCTTCAGCATTTTGAGCGCGAGTAGTCTCTACAGCTATTGCTGCATTTCTAGCCGAAACTTCATTATTGATAGCTATCACTACAGCGTTTTGTGATGGAGCTATGTTTGTGACACCCAGTGCAAGAGAATCCTGAATGTCTACGTTACCTAGACCTATAGCCCAGTTAGCATCTATTTGACCAGGTGTCGCCACCAAAGCACGCAATGTCTCACTGGTGGAGATAGCTATGGTATTGATAGTACCTGCTTTTGTAACTGTCCAGATATCGCCTTTATTGATGGCTCCATTGGTGCCAGAGCCACCTGAAGCGGGATATGTGCCAGACGACGCATCGTAAGATCCCCTGTCATTCCAAAGGCCTACCACGACGCTATCTGCGTATGCTTTAGCCTGGGTCAATACCGATGACTCAGCAGCCTCAGCCCTGGTGATTTCGGCATTTAGGTTTGTAGTGAGTACTGCCTCAGCTGCAGTGGCTCTAGTGATTTCATTAGCCAATCCAGATGCAGTGGCATTACCGCTAGCCGTAATAGCTGCTTCAGCTGCAGTAGCCCTGGTGATTTCGGCGTTGAGGTTTGTGGTAAGCACTGCCTCGGCTGCTTCGGCTCTGGTCACCTCAGTACTAAGGTTTGTAGTGAGCGTGGCTTCAGCCCCAGTGGCCCTAGTGATCTCATT